>Ga0315282_10000058_pt1 | contig 216894 bp, 179 predicted proteins | sample YL17G07_20_MG_FD_203693 | JGI IMG/M metagenome (GOLD analysis project Ga0315282, IMG submission 203693) | Sediment microbial communities from Yellowstone Lake, YNP, Wyoming, USA - YL17G07_20 | ecosystem: Environmental > Aquatic > Freshwater > Lake > Sediment | place: USA: Wyoming | collected... | reverse complement strand
GAGATCCGTGGCCTCAACCCGACGATCAGCGTAGCCGTGGAGGGAAGCACCGCGCTGCAGGTGATGATTGCGGCGGACCCAGATATCGCCGAGCTGGTTGACGACTCGCGGCGGCTGGAGGGGGTCGCCTCGCATCACAGCGTGCATGCCGCCGGGCTGGTGATCGCCCCCGGCGAGCTGTGGCACTTCGTCCCGGTGCAGCCCCACAAAGACACCGACCTGCTGGTCACTCAATACGCGATGGAGATGGTGTCGAAGACGGGGTTGGTGAAGTTTGACTTTCTCGGGTTGCGCAACCTGACGATGATCCAGGACACGGGGGCGTACGTGCGGCGGCTGGAGGGGGTGGACTTCGACCCACGCTGCATCCCGGATGACGACCAGCCCACCTTCGCCATGCTTCAGCACGGCGATGCCTACGGTGTGTTCCAGTTCGAGGCACCGCAGGTGAAGCGCATGCTGACCGAGGGCCGCCCGCAGAGCGTGAGCGATCTCGCCGTGATCAACGCCGCCAACCGTCCCGGGCCGCTCACCTCGGGGAACACCGAGCGCTACCTGGCCAACCGCCGGGCGCGCGTCTCGGGCACGTCGCTCTACCCGTCGATCGGCGAGATTCTGGAGCCGACCGGCGGCGTGCTGCTGTTCCAGGAGCAGGTGCTGGAGATAGCGCGCAAGCTGGGCGGGTTCAGCATGGGCGAGGCGGACATCCTGCGCAAGGCGATGGGGAAGAAGATTCACGAGGCGATGCACGGGCAGGAGGAGAAGTTCATGGCCGGGGCAGGCTCCAAGGGTATCCCTGCGGCGGAGGCGCGGGCGATCTGGGAGATGATGGTGCAGTTCGCGGGCTACGGGTTCAACAAGGCCCACAGCGTGTGCTACGCGTGGGTCGCCTACCAGACCGCCTACCTTAAGTGCCACTACCCGTACTACTACATGTGCGCCCTGCTGAACAACTACGTGGGCGATTCGGCCAAGCTGGGCGAAATCCTGGCGCAGTGCCGCCTGATGCGCATCGCGGTGCTCCCGCCGTCGGTGAACGACGGCGCATTTGAGTTCACGCCCCTGCCGGACGGCAAAATCATTTTCGGGCTGGGCGGCATCAAGGGACTGGGTCGGGCGGCGGTGGACGCGATGGTCGCCGAGCGCCGCCGGAACGGGCAGTACGCCTCCCTGGCAAGTTTCCTTTCACGCACTCGCGGCAGCGGCGTCAACCGCAAGGTGCTGCAGTCCCTAGCGATGGCCGGGGCCTTCGACTGCCTCCAGCCGGACCGTGCGGAGTTGATCCGCAACCTCTATCAAATCGAGGACTACATGCGCGGTCCAGACCGCCAGTCGGGGCTGTTCGTTGGCCACGAGGAAGAGGCCAGCACCCCTGGCGCGCTGCCGACTCGACACGTCTCCGCGGAGGATGTAGCGCTGTTGGAGAAGGAGGCCATCGGCGTCTTCCTGACCCACCATCCGTTCGCGGATCATCCCATGTTCAGCGACAAGCGTTTGTATCAGCTCGCGGAGCTGCAGCAGTCGGTGCAGTACGACCCGTCCCGCTGGCAGGACAAGCCCCTGCCATCCAACGGCCTCGCGGGTTTCTTGTCCGACGTGAAAGTGCGGGTGGCAAACACATCGCGGCAGGCGTACGCCAAAGCGCGGCTGGAGGACCCGGAGCGCTCCGTGTCGCTGATCATCTGGCCCAAAGCTTACGAAGCGGCGCGGAACTGGGTCGTGGAGAACAGGCCCGTCGTCGTCTGGGGGCGAGTGCAGATCCCGGAAACCGCTGACACGCCCGAGGATGCCTGGAACGGCATGGAGGTAATCGCGGACCGCGTCATGGAGTACACACGGCCACCTGCGGGAGCAGGTCCGCTCAAGCCGGAGCCAGCTGGCGCCAAGCCTGTTCGCCCTGCTCCGCCGGCCCCTGCCAAGGGCCCTGAAGCCCACAGCGGCGGGCAGGCGATCACCTGGGAGATCGACTTGGCCAAGGCAAGCCAGGTCGACTTGAAGCGCCTGGCGGAGACGCTCCAGCAGGCCGAAGGGGATCAGGAGATCCGCATGCTGCTCCGCGAGGTCAGCGGCCAGCTCAAGCAGGTGCGCGTCAACAGCCGCTTCTTCGTGTCGATTGACATCGCGCGGCGTTTGGCGCGCGAGTATCCGTTTATCACACCGCGCTAGGCACCGATCGGGTAGAATCACATTGGCGAGTGGGCCAAGCGGCCGCGGGAGCCTAACAGCTCCCGAGGAAAGTCCGGGCACTACAGGGCAGGGCGCCGGGTAATCCCCGGAGGTCGTGAGACCATGGAACGCGCCACAGAAAAGAACAGCCCGCACCTGGACACGGCGGCGGAAGCGGCATGCTGCGTACCGCTGCGGTGGCCAAATTCCGGATTACGAGTCCGCGGGCAACGGTGAAACGGTGGGGTAAGAGCCCACCAGCGGCGGGGCAACCCGCCGGCTCAGGCAAACCCGCCCGGTGCAAGGAAACGCGGGCGCCATGGCTAGCCCGGCCAGCCCGCGTGTGAACCGCGAGACCCGCCGGGCAACCGGCGGGCTAGACAGATGGCCGCATAAACAGAACCCGGCTTACGGCCCACTCGCCGCCTGCTCGCAGGCGCATGCGCGTCTGTGGCCACACTGATCCAGCACGGACCTGGCTACCGGCCGCTACTCACCCATCGGCGGAGGCGGGATGTCGTTCGGGTTCTGCGGCACGTCCTGGCCCAGTGCCTGCTTGCACTTGTCCCGGTAAAACGCCGCATCCCAGCGTTCGTTGTCATAGACCGCCCGCTCCTCCTCCGTCAGCGTCAGGAACTGCTCGAACAGCGGCAGGGCCTCGCTGTAGCGCTTGAGCTCAAAGAGGCAGCGCGCCTTGCCGTATACCGCCAGCTTGCTTTCAGGCTCGATGGACAGGACCTTGTCGTACTTCGCCAACGCCTCGCCGTACTGCCGCCCCCCCAGCAGCGCCTGGGCTTGGTGGTACTCCATGCTGCTGCTGCTGGCCTTGTTGCAGGCCGCAAGGCACGAAAGCACGAGCACTGCCGTGAGCAGCACCCAAGACAGCGAGTAGTTGCGCATCATCGCGTTCCCTCCAATGCGGCCAGCTCCACAGCCGCGGCGATGTCCCGCCGGATCTGCTCCGCCAACGCATCAGGGGTCGTGAAGTCCCGGAAATCCCGCAGGCGTTCCAGGAAGCGCAGGGCGAGCGGCGCGCCGTACAGGTCGCCGCGATATCCGATAAGATGCGCTTCGACGATCACCTGGGCCGGGTCCCGCGCGTTCGCCTGAGCCGCCGCTACACGTTCGATTACGGTGTGGTGGGACTCCTCGACAGTGAGCACCACGATCGCGGCGGGAAAGCGCGCGCCGCCAGCGTCGGCCAACCCCGCGTATACCCCTGTCGGCGGGGCAATCTTCTCCCGGGGTAGATAGACGTTCGCCGTCGGCGCGCCGAGCAGCTCGCCTCCCCTGCCCTTCCCACTGCCCACGCTGCCCATGATGTAGTACGGATGGCCTAGGAGATCACGCCCTCTGGCCATTTCCCCCGCCCGTACCAGCCGGCGCACCATGCTCGACTTGACCGCCTGGCCCCTCCACAGGAACGCCTCTACGAAGTCGAGCTCCGCCTGAAGCTTCCGAGCCAGGGCCTGGAACTGGCTCTCCCCTCTTAGCATGTCGCTGCCCACGGACGTGTCGTATCCCATGACCAAGGCGCTGAGCGGCCGACACGCCGCGATGCCTTGGAAGAACTCCAACCCGGTCTGCGTAGCCACCGAGGTGTCGTAGGCCAGCATCAGCGCAACGTCAATGCCCGTCTCGCCGAGGAGCTCAAGCTTCTCGTCAGGGAGGGTCAGGTAGCGCCACTCGCCGCCGTGCTGGTGGAATGCGCGCGGGGAGTTGGCGAAGGTGATAACCAGCGAGTGGGCGTTGTGCGCCTGGGCTGCCGCAGTCAGGCGCTGCAGCAGATGGGCATGGCCGCGGTGCACGCCGTCGAAGAAGCCAACGGTCAGGGACAGCGGGCGCTGCGCCCACACCCTTAGCTCGTCAAGGCTTTGCAGGACCTCCATCGGCCTAGCCCCTGAAGCGGGCCTGCTCCCTCTCGATGTCTCTCACCTTGATCGTCTCGCGCTTGTCATACTGCTTCTTACCGCGCACCAGGCCGATGCTTACCTTTACCTTGCCTTCGCGGAAGTACGCCTTGAGGGGCACCAGGGTGAACCCCTTCTCAAGGACTTTGCGCGCTAGCCGGCGGATCTCATGGCGGTGCAACAGCAGCTTGCGCTTGCGGGCCGGGTCGAGACTCACATGCGACGAGGCCTGGGGATACTCCGGGATGTGGCTGCCTACGAGCCACACTTCGCCGCCGCGCACCTCGGCATAGGCGTCGCGAAGCTCGAAGCTTCCCAGGCGGACCATCTTCACTTCGCAGCCGAGCAGCGCGATGCCCGCCTCCAGCTCCTCCTCGACCCAGTAGTCGTGGTAAGCCTTGCGGTTGGTGATCACCGGCGTGCTCGCTTCCTTCGCCACCGCGGGATTATACTTCGCCAGACGAGGTGGCGGCGCCTGATGTAGAATCCTCCACGACCGATGCGGCCCAAGCCTGGGGCTGCAAGCCGTGTCGGCACGGGGTCAATAGCCATGTCGGATGTTCGAGCTCCGCGACGCCTATGCCAAGGTCCCGCCTGTCGCGATGACGTGCGCCCGCTGGTGCGCCGGCTGGGCAAGCCTCCCGCGGACTGGCAACGCAGCGACCTCGTGGAGCTGTGCGTGAGCAACGGCTTCCGCGTGCTGAACCTGCATTACCCGGCGCTCGACGGGAAGCTGAAGGAATTGCGAGTCCCGATTAGCGCCCGCGCCTGTCTCGAACGCGTTCTCACCGCGGGCGAGCGTGTTTCTGGATCCACCTTGTTCCCCGGCCTGCTCAGCGCCGGAGCGAGCGACCTTTATGTCGTCCCCGTCTACCGCTGGGCGTTTCTCAACCCCTGGGCTGCGGACGAGATGAACATCGTCTGCCGTTTCGCCGATAGCACAGGTGCGCCCTGCCAGCTCACGCCGGACAACGTGCTCGCGGCGGTCAGCGCGCGGATGCAGCAGAGCACCGGGCTGGCCCTGGATGCGCTGGCCGAGCTTGAGTTCTACGTCATTACCGACCGACTGGATGAGCGGTTCCGCGGGATGCCGCAGCGGAACTACCACCAAAGCGCCCCCTACCTGCATTGCCGGCCCATCCTCGACGAGATACTGCGCGTCGTGAGCTCGGTTACGGGCAGCGTGAAGTATTGCCACGGGGAGACCGGGTACATCGACAGCCTGGAAAGCGAAGACCCGGAGCTTGCGGGCCGCCGTGCGGAGCAGTGCGAGCTGGAGTTCGACCTGCTGCCCGTCGAGGACCTGGCGTGCTGGATGGCGGTGGCCCGCTGGCTCATCCGCACGATTGCGGACCGGCATCAGGCGTCCGTGACGTTCGCTCCCAAGCTGGACGACGGCATGGCCGGCAGCGGGATGCACCTGCACCTGGCGCTGTTCCGCGACGGCCGCAACGCGATGCTAGACGCTGAGCGCGAGGGCGGCCTCTCCGCCGAGGCCGAGAAGCTCATCGGCGGCGTGCTGGCTCACGCCGCCGAGCTTGCCGCCTTCGGCAACACCGTCGCTGCCAGCTATCTGCGGCTGGTGCCAAACCAGTCGGCGCCGACCGGCGTGTGCTGGGGCAGGCACAACCGCTCCAGCCTGGTGCGCGTGCCGCTGGGCTTCGACATTTCGGGGCGGGTGGATCAGGTGTTCAACCCTGAAGAGCGTGCGGACCTTCCAGGCGACCTGGCACGCCAGACGGTGGAGTTCCGCGGCCCGGACGGCTGCGCGTTTTCCCATCTGCTTCTCGCCGCCCTGGCTGCGTGCGTGGAGGACGGGCTGCTCAGCCCTGCAAGCCTGGATCTGGCCGAACGGCTGCACGTGGAGGGCGATCTGTTCGGGCAGGCGGAGCTCCTCAGCAAGCTGCCCAAGCTCCCCGCCAGCGCAGCCGAAGCCGCCCGCTCCCTGGCCGAGCATCGGGCGTTCTTCGAACAGCGGGCCTTCCCGGCAAGCCTCATTGATCTGGTGATCGCCAAGCTCGGAGAGGAGGATGACGAGGGGCTGGCGGGGAAGCTGGCCGCCCTGCCCGTGGACGAACGCCTCCGGCACCTGCGCCGCGTAATGCACAAGGACCTGCACAAGCACTAGTCAGGGCTCCCCCCCGTTGTCTTGCTAGGCATTATGGTCCTCCCGGCTCCCCCGCCGCAGTCGTAGTAGAATGACGCATCTGATTCTTGCGCTTGTCGGGCGCCCCTCGTCCGCCAGGAGCTAACGGAGGAATGCGGCAGTATGTCCACGTGGACAAAGGAGTCCATACTCAAGTTCGTACGCGATGAGCAGGTGGAGACCATCTGGCACTGGTTCGTCGACCTCGAAGGCCAGCTCAAGGGCTTCGCCATCACCCCCTCGGAGTTACCGCGCAGCCTGGAAGACGGCATGCACTTCGACGGGTCGAGCATCAGCGGGTTCAGCGCCATCGAGGAGAGCGACCTGGTGGCGCGCCCGGACATCGACACGTTTGCCCTGCTCCCGCCGCTCAACGACTCGCAAAAGGCGGTGCGGTTCTTCTGCGACATCGAGACCCCGGAGGGCCAACCCTACGACCGCGACTCGCGCCACGTCCTGAGGCGCGTCGTGGAGCAGGCGAAGGTCAAGGGCTTCGAAAGCTTCATGGGTCCCGAGATTGAGTTCTTCGTATTCGCGGATGCGAAGCAGCCGACGCCGCTGGATCAGGGAGGATACTTCAGCAGCCCGCCGGTCGACCGCGGCGCGTCGATGCGCAGCGAGGTGATCACCTACCTGCAGAAGCTTGGCGTTGGGGTTGAGTACCAGCATCACGAAGTGGCGGACAGCCAGCATGAGATCGACCTGCGCTTCGACCAGGTGCTGCGCATCGCTGACGCGGCGATCACCTACAAGTACGTGGTGAAGCAGGTCGCTCATTCGCACAACGTTTACGCCACCTTCATGCCCAAGCCGATCTTCGGCATCAACGGCTCGGGGATGCACGTGCACCAGTCGCTGTGGAAAGGACAGGCCAACGCCTTCGCCGACAGCAAGGACCCCACGGGGCTGAGCGCCGTGGCGCAGCACTACATCGCGGGGCTGCTCCGCCACGCCCAGGAATGCTGCAGCTTCTGGGCGCCCACCGTGAACAGCTACAAGCGCCTCGTGCCGGGGTTCGAGGCTCCGGTGTACATCGCCTGGTCGCTGCGCAACCGCAGTGCGCTGATCCGCGTGCCGGCAATCACCCCGGGGCGCGAGAGAAGCGTGCGCTGCGAGCTGCGCTGCCCGGATCCCTCGGCGAATCCCTACCTTGCGTTCGCCTTGATGCTCGGGGCGGGCCTAAAGGGCATCAAGGAGCAGCTTCCGCTGGAGCCGGCTCACGTGGAGAACCTGTACCACCTCACTGAGCTGGAGCGCGAGAAGCGCGGCATTCGCAGCCTGCCTGCAAACCTGCACGAAGCGCTGCACCACACCAAGCGCAGCCAGTTCGTGCGCGAGCTGCTGGGCGAGACGCTCGTGGACAACTACCTCGAGCTGAAGTACCGCGAGTTCAACGAGTACCGGCTGCAGGTCGGCCAGTGGGAGATTGAGCGCTACTACCGTGTGCTGTAGGCGCTGGGCTCGCCGAACGCGCAGTCCGGCGCTGCCGTCATGCAGGTATACTCGGCCCGCGAGATCTCGCGGCGAATTGCCGCTCGGCATGGCTGGAGTATCAAGTCGAGGAGAGGTGCAGCAATGAGATGGTTGCTGGTTGCGCTGGCTGTGGCCGGCCCGGCGCTGATGGGTGCGTGCGGCGGACATGGCGGCGTCCCATTGAGCTCGATTGCCCTCTATAGCGCGTCGAACGATGTGCTGATCTCCACCACTAGCACAAAGGGCGCCATCACGATCATGAATGGCGAGGACTACCATTTCAAGGTAGTCCGGCTCGTCAGGGACGGAACCGGGACTAGCAACAGCTACGTCACACCGTTCTGTTGGTTCGTCTTTGACACGCCCGGGATTGCCACCGCCAACAGCCTGGGCGTCATTCACGGCGATTCGCCAGGCACGACCACGCTGGAAGTGAAGTTCCGGCCGACATCATCAGATCCCATCGACCACTGCTGGCTGGATATCACGGTCACTGACTAGCTAGCTGCCAGAGCTGGGCGCGGGCGACATTCTCGAGCGCGGCGACGAGCCCGAGGGTGGACTCGATCTCCACGCCTGCAACAAGCAGCCCGTGCCCGCCGAGCACTACCGCCCCGTGAGTGCAGCCGGCGAACGTGCTGCTCATCACGTCAACTACCGCCTCTGCCAGTTGCGGGACCCCGCTGGGGATCGGGGGAACTACGGGTATCTCCAGCGCCTTGCCGTGCCGGAGAAGGTGCGCGAAATGCGAGCTAACCTCCAGCGGGCGCCCCGCCAGGGCGAAGCCGAGCACGCCCCAGGAGTGGCCATGGTACGAGAAGTTCCAGTCGCGGCGGAGGTTCAGCACTGCGCGGTGGAGGCGGTTCTCGCGGCTGGGACGGCGGCCCGCCCGCGCCATCGACGCATCGCTGTCGCCGGGGAAGAGCACGAAGTCTTCGGCCCTCACCTTCCAGCGCAGCAGTTCCCCGGCCTGGGCCGGCGAGACGTGGACCCCCTGCGACGTGCGCACGGCGACGTTACCGCCGCTCGCGTCGAGCAGCCCCTGGGCGTAAAGCTCGGGGATCAGCGCGAGCAGCCGGTCTAGGCGTTCCATGCCGCCATTATACGTAGCGCCTGGTAGCATTGGTGGCAGGACGTGAGCATGCGGCGAATCCTCATCACCGGCGGACTTGGCTTCATCGGCTCCAACTTCATCCGCCTACTGCTCGACGCTGAGGCTGGCCTGGAGATCGTCAATCTGGACAAGCTGACCTACGCCGGCAACCCGCTGAACCTCAAGAATCGCGAGAGCGACCCGCGATACCGCTTCGTGCGTGGTGACATCGCCGACCGCGCGCTCGTGGAGAAGCTGGTGGCGGAGGCGCCACTTGACGCCATCGTCAACCTAGCTGCCGAGAGCTTCGTCGACCGCAGCATCGCTTCGAGCGCGCCCTTCGTGCACAGCAACGTGGTGGGCACCCAGGTGCTGCTCGATGCGGCCTTGGCGCATCACGTGCCGCGCTTCCTGCAGGTGGGCACTGACGAGGTGTACGGCTCGCTGGGGCCCACGGGCGCTTTCACTGAGCACTCGCCGCTTGCGCCCAACAACCCCTACAGCGCTACCAAGGCGGCTGCCGACCTGCTCTGCCGCGCCTACTACCGCACCCACGGGCTGCCCGTCGTGATCACGCGTTGCAGCAATAACTACGGGCCCTGTCAATTCCCTGAGAAGCTCATTCCGTTGATGATCCAGCGGGCGCTGCGCGATGACCCGCTGCCGGTGTACGGCGACGGGCGGCACGTGCGCGACTGGCTGTACGTGGAGGACCATTGCCGCGCGCTGCATCTCGCACTGCTGCACGGTGCGCCCGGTGAGGTCTACAACATCGGCGGGGGTGAGGAGCTGGAGAACATCGAGCTCGTGCGGCTAATCATCAAGCAACTCGGCAAGTCCGAGACGCTGATCGAGTCGGTGCCCGACAGGCCCGGCCACGACCGGCGCTATGCCATCGACTCTTCGAAGGCGCGCCGCGAGCTCGCTTGGTTACCTAAAGTACCGTTCGCCGAGGGGATCGCCAGGACAATCCAGTGGTACCTGGACAACCCGCGTTGGCTGGCCGCAATCGCTGACGGCAGTTATCAGGGGGGCCTGCACCCATCCTAGACGGGCGCAGCTGTGCCGCTGGTAGAATACACCGCTGAGCCGCCGCGCTGAGACCCCGTGGCGGCTCACTGTCGGCGACAAGCGGCGGACAGAAACCGTCTGCCGAGGAGGCCTTATGGCGGACAACTTAGCGACGAAGATCCTCAAGGACCACCTGGTCGAGGGCACACTCACCCCCGGCCAGGAGATCGGCCTGCGCATCGACCAGACGCTCACCCAGGATGCGACCGGGACGCTGGCCTTTCTGCAGTTCGAGGCGATGGGAATCCCGCGCGTGCGCACGGAGCTGTCCGTGAGCTACGTCGACCACAACATGCTCCAGAGCGACTTCCGGAACGCCGACGACCACATCTACTTGCAGACCGCGGCGGCGAAGTACGGCGTGTACTTCAGCCGGCCCGGCAACGGCATCTGCCACCAGGTGCACCTCGAACGCTTCGGCGCGCCGGGCAGGACGCTTCTGGGCAGCGACAGCCACACGCCGACGGGCGGGGGCTTGGGCATGGTCGCCATCGGAGCCGGAGGCCTGGACGTCGCCGTGGCGATGGGCGGCGGGACGTTCTACACGCCCTGCCCGAAGATCCTCGGCGTCAAGCTCACTGGCAAGCTCCAGCCCTGGGTTGCAGCCAAGGACATCATCCTGGAGATGCTGCGGCGCCTGACGGCGAAGGGCGGGTTCGGCAAGATCATCGAATACTACGGCCCGGGCATCGAGTGCCTGGACGTCCCGGCGCGCTCGACGATCACCAACATGGGCGCCGAGCTTGGCGCCACTTGCAGCCTGTTCCCGAGCGACCATCGCACCAAGGCCTTCCTCGAGGCAATGGGCCGTGGCAACGTCTGGCGGGAGGTGCTGCCCGACCTGGGCTGTACCTACGACGAGAACATGGAGATCAACCTGGACGAGCTTGAGCCCCTCGTCGCCCAGCCCCACAACCCTGACAACGTGGTCCCCATCACCGCAGTCGCGGGCAAGCCGCTGAACCAGGTGTGCATCGGCTCCTGCACGAACTCCAGCTACCACGACCTGGCGATCAGCGCGGCGATCCTGCGCGGCAAGATCGTTGCGCCCAACGTGAGCATGACGCTCACCCCCGGGTCGAAGAACGTCTTCAGCCAGATTGCCGCGAATGGGATGCTCGCCGACATCATCGCTGCGGGGGCGCGCATCCTGGAGAGCGCCTGCGGGCCGTGCATCGGCATGGGCCAGGCGCCGCCGAGCAAGGGCGTGAGCCTGCGCACCTTCAACCGCAACTTCATGGGCCGCAGCGGCACCAAAGACGCCGAGGTCTACCTGTGCAGCCCGGAGGTCGCCGCCGTGAGCGCGATCACCGGCGTGGTCACCGACCCGCGCGAGTTCGGCGCCTACCCGCATGTGGAGGTGCCCGATAGGTACATCATCGACGACCGGATGATCATTCCGCCGCCCGAGGACGGCTCCAGCGCAGAAGTCCTCCGCGGCCCGAACATCGTCCCGCTTGAAACGTTGGAGCCGATGCCTGAGCGGCTGGAGTGCACCGTGGTGCTGAAGGCCGGCGACAACATCTCCACCGACCACATCATGCCCGCGGGGGCCAAGGTCCTGCCCTACCGCAGCAACATCCCGGCGATCAGCGAGTTCGTCTACCAGACGTTGGATCCCAGCTTCCATGACCGCGCGCTGGCGCTCAAGGAGCAGGGCGGCAGCGCCGTGATCGGCGGAAGCAACTACGGCCAGGGGTCGAGCCGCGAGCACGCCGGCCTCGCCCCGCGCTTCCTCGGCACGCGCTTCAAGATCGTCAAGGACTTTGCGCGCATTCACAAGGCGAACCTGATCAACTTCGGCATCCTGCCACTGCGCTTCGCTGACCCCGCCGACTATGACCGCATCAACCAGGGCGACAAGCTGGTCATCGAGAAGGTGCCTGCCCAGCTCAAGGCAGGCGGCAAAGTCACGGTGCGCAACGTAACGCAAGGCTACGACATCACTACCATCGCCGAGCTGTCAGAGAGGGACGTGGCATGCCTGCTTGCGGGCGGCAAGCTGAACATGACGCGACAGGAGGCGATGGGCCGTTGAGCTCGTCCCTGCGTCTGGTGCGTTTCGCCTGCCTGCGGGTGCTGTGCGGCTGTGCCCTTGCGCTCCTGGCCGCGTCATGTTCAAAGAACGCTGGCAAGCCGGCTGCGCCCGCCAGCCAGTCAGCGGCCACCGGCCAGTTCGTCTTCCACAAGACGGGCATCGGCCTGCCCGGCACGGCGCTTGACTTCCTCGGCGAGAATCCACCTGGACTCGCAGGCGCGCGAGCGGCGCGAAGCGTGCTCTTTGCCGCCCAGGTGGAAAAGAAGCAGATGCTCTACGCCCGCAATCTGCGCAGTGGCAGGCGGCAGTTTCTCGGCAGTGTCGACGGTCTCGTGCCCGGCACTCTCGCGGTCAGCCCCGACGGCCGGTTCGCGGTTTACTGCCGCATGAGGCCGATCGCCGCGGTGATTGACGACCCGGCGGTCACTGAGCCGGCCAACGTGGCCGTGCCAGTGGGAATGGACACGGCGAGCGGGCGCGAGATCCCGCTCTTCGACTTCGGCAGCCCTGAGCTGCGGGTCTACCGCTCGGACACCGTCGCGCCGTTCATCACCCCGGACGGCAAGCAGGTCTACGTCCTAGCCTACGACTTCGACAGGCTGCTCCTGGCCAAGCACTTGAAGGACTGGGTGGGCTACGAGCAGGACTACCGCAAGGCGCACAAGAAGCTCTCCGAGAAGGACCGGGCCGAGCGCGAGAAGACGATGCGCGCGCTCACGCAGTCGTCCCGCGTGGCGCCGCTCCTGGCACAGCTGAACGTGGAGCCTTCGGCGACGGGTGCCATTCCTGCCGCGGAAGCGGACGCGATGGCCAAGCTCGCGCACGAGTACGGCGCCGACCCATTCCACCTGGTGCTGCTGATATGGGAGGGCGGCAAGACGCAGGTGCTGCCGCTGGCTTTCGCCGGGCCGCACAGGGCTTACTACTTCATCTTCGCCGTCGGCCGCGGCACAGTCCTCATTGCGGAACAGCGTCTGAAGCAGGAGGAGCTCAGGCCGCAGCAGATCTACAAGGTCGATCTGGCCAGCGGCGCGGTGACGCCCTTCGCCACCTATTTCGGGCTCCTGACGTCCGCTGAGTGCAGCGCCGACGGCCAGAACCTCCTTGTGCTGTATAACCCGCTCGACAGTGGGCGGCGACAGATACTCACCGAGACGCATCTCATGCGCCTGCCGCTCAACGGTGCGGCGTCGAGTGAAACGGCGCTCGGCGCAGACCTCCTCGGCTATGCCGACATGACAAGCGACGGCTCTTTCGTCGCCGGGCAGAGCCGCGATGACGGGAACCTCTACATCGTCGACGCGGCGACTGGCCAGAAGCGCCTGCTGTGCAAGCTTCTCGGAACCCTCCAGGGTATCTTCCTCGCGGATCCAGGCAGCGACCTGGTCTACCTTGAGAAGGGCATACTTTTCCACGTCAGCATCCCCCGTGACCCTGAGCTCTCCAGCGCCTGGCAGGGGGAGACAGCCTTCGCCAGGTACCGCGAGCCCGTGTTCGCGTTCCTCGGCCGCCTCGGCATGCAGATGCCCCAGGACTGCGAAGTGACATGGGAGGAGCGCGACGGCCTGGGCAGCCACGAGGTCGCGGCGCGGATCGCCGTGCCGCAATCCCGGACCATGCCCGTCTTCGCCAGGTACGCCGTCGATGCCGGCAAGGTGATATCTGTGTGGTTCCCCCAGGGCCCTCCCCTGCCGCTGCCCGATGAAGCTCACGGAAAGAAGCTGGACTACTACGGTTGCCGGGACTTGGCGGTGAAGGCGCTTGACAGGGTCGGCTGGCTTCCGGGCGGGACCAGGGTGGAGTTCAAGCCGGGGCCCAACCCCCTCTACGACGCCCCGAGCGATACGTACTTCGTCGTCTACCGTGATGGCTACTGGATGGGCCGGGGCGACAAAGCGGCGTGGGTGATCAACAAGGAGGCCACCGTGCGCGTCGTCGCCGGTACTGGGGCGATCAGCGAGATGACGCTGCTGGAGCTGCCGCCGGTGTCGTCGCAGCCGAGGACGATCACGCTCGCGCGTGCCGAGTTTGTGATCCGCAACCAGGGGACGATGAAGATCCCAGAGAAGGCACCTATCCGCTTCGACGAGAAGAACGTACGGCTGGTCGTGGCTCAGCACCGCGACTTCGCCTGGGGACCCGCCCAGTACACGGCGCGCCTGGAGAGCCGCCTGTGCTATGAACTCGACATGTACATCCAGCCGGAGAATGAGTTGATCCTCTCCAGCCGGGTTGACACTGAGACGGGCGAGCTCCTGGGAGAGCTCAACTACCAGCCCTCAAACATCCTTCCGGTCCGTCCAGGCTAACGTGCTGAGAGTGCTGCTAACAAACGATGACGGCATACGCGCCGATGGCCTGCGCGAGCTGGCCGTGCGTCTCGCTGCCCACAGCTCAGTGCTCGTCGTCGCGCCGGACCGGCCGAACAGCGCCACCTCCCACAGCATCACGCTGCACAAGCCACTGCGGCTGGACGAGGAGCCCGCGTTTGCGGAGATGCCGCCCGGGCCCGGCAGCCTGACGGCGTACTCCTGCTCAGGGACACCCAGCGATTGCATCATGCTCGGCGCACTGCAAGTCGCCGTGAGCACACCGCCGCATCTGGTGATCAGCGGGATGAACGACGGGATGAACGTGGCCCAGGACCTGAGCTACAGCGGTACCGTCGGCGGGGCGCTGGAGGGCGCCGTCCTCGGCATCGCGAGCATGTCAGTCAGCCTCGTCGGCACCGCGTCCATGAGCTTTCACGACGCCGCCACCGTCGTGGATCTCCTGCTCTCGCTGCTGCTGTTCAACAGGCTGTTCCCCTGGCACCACCGCCTGGCACACAGTCTCGACCAGCGCACGGACGACCAGACGCATCCGCTGCGCTGGGCAGTGCCGCAGGTCGACGCGGGAAGCGGCGAAGAGCACTACCCGGAGGACGGGCACGCATTGGAGCAAGAGCTCGGGACCGCCCCGTGCTTCAACGTGAACGTACCTGATGTGGCGCTGGATCAGCTGCGAGGCCTGGCGTGGACCAGGGCCGGCCGCCGCGAGTACAGCGACATCGTAAAGCGCACCGTCGACCCGCGGGGACGGCCGTACTACTGGATTGCCGGGGAAAAGCTGCTTGACGACGAGGAGCCGGGTACGGACGTCCACGCCCTGAAGAGCGGCCTAGTCTCGGTGACGCCGATAACATATGATCTGACCAGCGTCAGCGATCTTGCGCGCCTCGTGGCTGGACGCGGGAACGCCCTTCACGCCAGCGAAGTCAGATCACCAGAGTAGGGAGCCCGGTAATGGACAGCGATGCAACGAATCTGATCACTCCCCCGGCGGAGTCTCCCGGCTCGCCAGCTATTGGAGCCGGGCAGCCTGAGGACTGTCCGCACTGCCACTCCGCCATTCCAATTGGCGAGCTGTTCTGTGTGCGCTGCGGGTACGAACGCGGCACATGGCAGGGCGCCCGCACGGCGAAGAAGGCACCCGCGGATCGCCCCGCCTCAAGCCATGTGCTGGTTGCCCAGGACGGCCAGGAGTACGTGCTGTGGCTTGGGGAGACCGTCGCCGGGCGCGGCGACGTCGACCTGCAGTTCGCTGACGGCTTCATGAGCCGGCGTCACGCGCTATTCAACGCGCAGGCGGACGCCGTCACGCTGCGCGATCTCGGCAGCGCGAACGGCACGTTCGTCGGCGAGCAGAGGATCCCCGCCGAAGAGACGGTGCCTCTGAGCGAGTCCGACGTCGTGCGCATAGGACAGACGGTGCTGCGCCTGCGCTTTGGCGTAGCTGTAGAGCAGCCAACGGAGCCGCCCGCAGTAGAACCCGCGGTTGAGGAGGTGGGGGGAATGAGCGACGAGGAACGGCCCGCCGGACTGCAGCCGATTGGCGCCCTGTCCGAGGCGCGAATGGAGATCGCCCCCGCGCTGTCCCCATGGTCGCTGGCGCGCGAAGGCGTGCAGGAGTTCTTCCTGCCCTACGGCGAGTCCGTCCTAGGCCGCAAGCCTGACAAGTGCCAGATCGTCGTCCGCGGCGACGGCTTCATCTCCGGCGCTCACTGCAGGCTCATCGTCACTGAGACGACCCTCGAGGTCGAGGACCTAGAGAGCACCAACGGGACGTTCATCAATGGCGAGCGCATCGAGTGCGCGCGCCTGTACAGCCTGAGCGCCGGCGACATGCTGCGCCTTGGCCAGACAGAGCTTTCCGTGGTGTTCGAGCCCCGCGCCGGCGCCGAGGCACCTGAACCTGAGGAGTCTGAGCTTGGGGAGTCGGAGTTTGGGGAGTCTGAGCTGGAAGAGCCTGAGCCAGAGGCACTCGAGGCGGCGGAGAACTAGTCCGGAGCGCTCCGGCACTGCACCCTGCTCTTTGCGCGGCAATGCGCCGCGCGGCCCTCACTCCCGCAGAGCGAGGATCTGCCGCTGCAGCTCGGGCACCGCCTCGAACAGGTCGGCAATGATTCCGTAGTCGGCGATCTTGAAGATCGGAGCGTTCTCGTTGGAGTTGATCGCCACGATGTACTTGCTGGTCTGCATGCCCGCCAGGTGCTGAATCGCGCCGCTTACGCCACAGGCGATGTAGAGCTGCGGGTTCACCACTTTGCCGGTCTGGCCGACCTGATGCGAATGAGGGATCCACCCGGCATCGACTGCGGCCCGGGACGAGCCGAGCGCGCAGCCCACGGCCTTGGCGAACTCGCGCAGTGGCGCGAAACCCTGCGGCCCGCCTACGCCGCGTCCCCCAGTGATGATGATGTCCGCCTCCTTCAGGTCAATCTGCCCCTCTTCCTTCGGCACGAGCCCCACAACCTGCGACATGTAAGCGGACGGAGGAGCCATGGATTCGACCGTCGCGCTGCCTTCGCGGGGCTCGACCGCGGCGAAGATCTTCGGACGCAGCGTTATGACGTTCGGCCCAGCGCCCATGAACCGCTGCTTGCTGATCACCTTGCCGGCGTACAGCGGCTTGGTGGCTACCACGCCCCCGGGGGCCATCTCCAGACGCGTCACATCGTTGAGCCATCCGGCGCCCAGCCGCGCCGCGAGCCGAGCGCCCAGATCGCGCCCGAACTGGCTCTGCATCAGCAGAACGTAGTCGTAGCCCTGGGCCCGCACAAGCTCCGCCAGCGCCGCGGGATAGCCGTCGCTGGAATACGCCGGGACGCCCCCGTCCAGTCCAAACGCCTGCGTGACGCCGTACCGCCCCAGGCCCGGGCACACCGCCGCGCTTCCCGGTCCGAGCAGCGCGCCGTGCAACTCGCGGCCGATGATGCTCGCCGCGCCGGCCAGCTCGCCTACAGAGCGCTTGAGCTGCCCGCCAATGAACTCGCCAACTATCAGCACCTTCACCATGCTTCGCCTCTAGATCACCTTGGCTTCTTCGCGCAGCGCCTTGACCAGCCCCGCCACCTTCTCCGCCACCGTCTCGCCCTCGATGATGCGCCCCGGCGGCTTGTGCTTCGGATACTCGCAGCCGAGCATATGCACCTTCGCCTTGGCAGGGCCGACCTCGTCCACCGCCAGCCCAAGGTCCGCCAGGGTCTTCACGGTAAGGGGCTTCTTCTTCGCCGCCATGATGCCTCTTAGCGAGGCATAGCGCGGCTCGTTGAGAGCCTTCTCGGCGGTGAACACCGCAGGCAGCTTGCCCTCGGTGATCAGCTTGCCGTCGTCACCGTCGCTCTCCGCCCGGAACGAACCGTCGCTCAGCTCGAGTTTCGTGATGATCCCCACGTGCGGCATACCTAGCATCTCCGCGACGGCGATCGCCGTCAGCCCGAAGTCGTAGTCCACGCCCTGCTTGCCGGCGAGGATCACGGCGGGCTTGAGCTGCTCGACGGCGGCCTTCAGCACGCGCGCTGTCTGCAGCGCGTCGCTCCCCGCCAGCGCGGGATCACTGATCAGCACCGCCTTGTCCACGCCCAAGGCGAGCGCGTTGACGATGTTCTTGCGGCTTGACTCGCCGCCCACCATCACCAGGGTGACAGTGCTGCCCGGGCGTTTCTCTGCCTGGCGCAGCGCCTCTTCGATCGCGTACTCGTCGTACGGGTTAATCACCATGGTGGTGTCGGACAGGTCCGGACGGCCATCCTTGAGCATGATGCGCGCCTCGGTATCCGGGACCTCTTTTACCAGGACGACGAATTCCATCGTGCACCTCGCAGCCGCAGCACGCGCGGCGTTGTCATGGCTGAATCATCCCCGGCTGGCAGGCGCCAGCGGATGCGGATAATCGTTAGACGCGGATTCTAGCACAGGAAAAGCCGAGGCGGGCAGCGCCGCTGGTCAGTGACCGCTAGCAAGCCGGCGGACGAAGCGCCCCAGCCGCGTGACGCCCTCCCGCAGGTCGCTCTCCTGAATCGCGAAGCAGACGCGCACGCAGCGGCTGGCAACCTCGCCGGGCGAATACGCCAAGCCGCCAGACCGGTCATGCGTCGGCACGAGGCCGAAGCCGCTGCCCGGCACCACCGCCACATGCTCCTCTGCGAGGAGCCGGTCCGCAAACTCGTCCGAGCCGAGACCCGTGTGCGACACGTCAAGAAAGCAGAACATCCCGCCCCCTGGTGCGGCAATTTCCCAGCCGTTGCTCGCCAGCAGCTCTACGGCCAGGTCCCGCTGCCGGGAAAGCGCGCTGCGCCTCTCCTGCACGTCGTCTTCCTCGAGCGCGGCGATCATGCCGTACTGCAGGGGCGTAGTAAGACTGCCCGTGAGCGGGTCATTCATGAGCCCGAGTTGGATCGCGACTTCCTCGCGCGGGCAGACCGTCCACCCCATGCGCAGGCCGGTGGCGGCATAGCTCTTGGAGAAACTGAAGACGCCCAGGACACGTCGCTCCTCCGGCGCACGCTCCCAGTCGTAGGCGAGCGGCGAGCGGTACTCCCCGTCGTACACGTAGTCGATGTACGCTTCGTCAGTTATCACCCATAAGCTGTGGCGTGCGGCGATTTCGTAGAGTGCGGCCATCGTCTCTGGATGGAACACCGCGCCTGTAGGATTGGACGGCGAGTTGATGAGGAGCGCCATGGTCGTGGAGTCGATGAGCACTTCTAGTCGGCCCAGGTCCGGCTGGAAGTGCGCGTCCAGCGGATAGAGGCGCGCCTCGACCCCGGCCAAGCAGCACTGCTGCATGTAGTTGGGGAAGTGCACCTCCGGGAACAGCATCGAGTCGCCGCAGTCGCAGGTGAGTTGCAGGCACGCGTTCAGCGCCTGAGTCGCGCCCTGGCTGCACACGACGCACGGCGCTAGCTCATCGGCCGTCCCGATTTGCAGCCTACGCGCGACGTGGGCGGCGATGGCCCCGCGCAGCTCCGGTACGCCCGGCGTCGGCGAGTAGTGCGTCCGCCCCGCGGCCAGCGCAGCCGTGATGCCCTGCACCATCCGCTGCGGCATCGCGAAGTACGGGTCGCCGATGTGCAGCGGGTAGACGTAGGTTCCCTGTGAGCGCAACCTCACCACCGCGTTGAAGATGCGCCGGATGGATGAGCGGGGCATTGCTGAAGAACGGCGGGACGCTACCAGATGCTCGCGGGAAACCGGAGAGGCCGACATGCGCTGATAGTATCAGACAACTCACTCGGTTGCGCGGCGGCGGGAATGCCCGTACGCTATAATCGCAACGGCAATCGCCCGAGGGAGGAGCGCTGTGAAGATCCACGAATACCAAGCGCGGGAGCTTTTCGCCCGCTACGGCATCCCGATGAACGCCGGCGAAGTAGCCCGGACGCCGGAGGAGGCCGGCGCCATTGCCGAGAAGCTGGCTAAGCCGGTGGTGATCAAAGCGCAGGTGCACGTCGGGGGGCGTGGCAAGGCCGGCGGCGTGAAACTGGCCAGCGACCCCGCGGACGCGGTGGAGAAAGCGAAGGCGATTCTCGGCATGGACATCAAGGGGCTCACCGTCGACCGCGTGCTGGTCGCTGAAGCTGTGGACATCGCCGCCGAGTACTACCTCGGGTTGACGGTCAATCGCGACGACAACGCCATCGTCCTGATATTGTCAGCCGCCGGCGGGGTGGACATCGAGGAGGTGGCGGCGACCACGCCGGAGAAGATCAGCAAGGTCAACATCGACCCCACCAGCGGCATCCGCGATTTCCAGGTGCGACAGGTGATCTACGGCAGCGGCGTGGACACGGCCTACGCCCGCAAGATCGGCGACTTCGTGAAGAAGCTCTATGCCTGCTACATCGCGGTGGACGCCGAGCTGGCGGAGATAAACCCGCTGGTGATCACCAAGCAGGGCGACGTGCTGGCGATCGACGCCAAGATCAACATCGACGACAACGGGCTGTTCCGCCACCCGGACATCGCCGCCTGGCGCGAGGTGGGCAGCGACCTGGACCAGTACGAGAAGCTGGCCAAGGAGGAAGGGCTGACTTACGTCCACCTGCCTGGCGGCAACATCGGCGTGTGCGGCAACGGCGCCGGGCTGGTGATGACCACGATGGATGTGGTGAAGCAGGCCGGCGGCAGCCCCAACAACTTCCTCGACTTCGGCGGCAGCGCCACCAAGGAAGGCGTGATGAAGGGGCTCAACGCCATCCTGCGCGACCCGGACGTGAAGGGGATCCTCGTCAACGTCTTTGGCGGCATCACGCGCACTGACGTCGTCGCCCAAGGCATTGTCGACGTCTACGACACTCTGCCCCGCCAGGTGCCGATCGTCATCCGGCTAACAGGCACGCGCGAGGAGATCGCCAAGGAGATCCTGGCGCACTGCGGCAAGCCGCTGGTATTTGCCGCCAGCATGTGGGAGGGCGCGCAGAAGATCGTGGAGCTGGTGGGTCAGGCCGCGGCGGGGGCGTAAGGCGCAGCCGGGCACCGACCCAGGCCCCGGGCCCGCGGGTATACTAGCCGCATGAACGCTGCGGTGCGCCAGGTGCTCCTGTCCCGCGATGAAGCGGGCTTCTGGGTAGCAGAGGTGCCGAGCCTGCCAGGCTGCAACACCCAGGGCGACACTCGCGCGGACGCGCTGGCGGACGTGCAGGAAGCGATCGAGCTGTATCTCGAGTCCCTGGCGGAAGATGGTCTCCCGGTGCCGTAGACTCACGCACCCGCTGAATCGCTTCCCTGTTATGATGGTGGGAAGCTAGTACTCACGCGGAGAATGCTGTGAACGAGCTGGAGATCAAGTGCTTTGCGCACCTCGAGGGGCCCGCTGGCGACTTCCTCGACCTGCCCCAGCGCATCGAGGCCCTGACAGACCACCAGGCCCGGGCCGAGCGCGCCGGCACCGAGTCACTCCTCTCCCCGGCCAACACCTACTATCAGAACGCGGCGAGCATGAACTGGCTGGCCTACCGCGCGGGAACGCCGGTAGGAAGACTCACTGCGTTCCACAACCCGCAGCTAAGAGACGAGCGCCACAGTATCGGGCTGGTGGGCCACTTCGTCTGCGCCGACGACGCACAGGCCGCCCGCCAGCTCATCAGCAGCGCTGCTGAATGGCTCGCCGCTCGCGGCTGCCAGATCGTGCGGGGCCCGATGAACGGCGACATCTGGCACCGCTGGCGCTTTATGACCCGCGGTTTCGACAGCGTGCCGTTCCCCGGCGAGCCGCGCCAGCCGGCGTACTACCCGGCGCTATTCACCGCCAGCGGCTTCGCGCCGGTCCGCACGCACTCCACCAAGCTGATCACCGACGTTCACGCTCAGTACGAGCGGCTGCTGAAACCGGCTCACTTCAACGCCAAGCGCGGCATAACCTATCGCGCGCTCGATCCTTCGCGCTGGGCGGAGGAGCTGCACAGCATGTACGAGCTCTGCCTGCATTCCTTCGCCACCAACTGGAGCGTGACCGACACCACGGCCGAGGAGTTCCGCTCCATCTACGACCGGTGGCTCCAACGCGCGGGCCCGGAGCATATCCTGTTCGCCGTCGACCCTGCCGACAGCATCGTCGGGCTCGGATTGGCGCTAGCGGCAGGCAGCGACACGGTGTGTTTGAAGACCATCGCCGTGCTGCCGAGCCAGTACGGCTATGGCCTGGGACAGGCGATCGGCGCGGAGATCTACCGGCGGGCCATCAAGCGCGGCTTTATAAGGGCGCTGCACTGCCTGATGGATCCCATGAGCCCCGCCCAGCGCTGGGACGGCGGCCAGGGCGTCGTCGAGCGCGAGTACACCATGTACGAGCGCAGTGTGCAGTAGGCGGCAGCGGGGCGGGGGCAGCGCCGTCGCGGTATAATCGCGGCTGCCGCCACACAGCGTTGGCAAGCAGGGGTAGCTCAGCTGGTTAGAGCGCCAGTCTGTGGAACTGGAGGTCGTGGGTTCGAAGCCCACCCCCTGTACATTCCGCGCCGTCGCGCCGCCCACTGCTCACAGCGCTGCGGTGAATCGGAGACGCGTGACAGACACTCTGAATGGGGTGTCGTGCGGTGGTAAGGCAGGCGCACTGGGTGTGCGATGGATGAGCCGACCTTCAACCTGAGCCTGTTCGACCTTGTGATGTCGCTGTCCACGGCGGCGGACCTTGTTAGTCCGACTGTCGCCAACCACCAGCGCCGCGTGGCCTGCATTGCCCTCAGCTTGGCTGAGGAGCTGGGGTTTTCGCCGCCTGAACTCAGTGCCGTGGCCCTCGCGGGTTCGCTGCACGACATCGGGATTTTCACACTGCGCGAACGGATCAGCACCCTCGATTTCGAGATCACCAATCCCGGGCGGCATGCCGAATTGGGCTATCTCTTCCTCCGCCGCTTCGACCCGCTCAGCCTCGTCGCCGAGATCGTTCGCTACCACCACCACTCGTGGCAGCACGGAGAGGGCTCCCACGTCGACGGCCGCCCCGTGCCCGCCTCCAGTTTCCTGGTGGGTCTCGCCGACCGCCTGGACACCCTCATCAACCCAGCGACGAATGTGCTGAGCCAAGCGCCCGCAATCTTGAGGCGGATCGGCGAGCGCAGCGGCGAGCTGTTCGTACCGCAGCACGTGGAAGCGCTGCGCCACGTCGCACGGCGTGATACCTTCTGGCTGGACATCGTTTCTCCGATGATCGACCGGGTGATCCAGCAGAAGATACAGCCCCACCAGGTGGTGCAGACGCTCGACGAACTAACCGGGCTCGCCCAGCTATTCTCCAGGATCATCGACTTCAAGAGCGCATACACCTCGACGCATTCAGCCGGCGTCGCGGCTTGCGCCGCGACCGTCGCGCGCCTCGTGGGCTTCTCGCTCCACGACTGCACCCTAATGCGCATTGCGGGCTATCTCCATGACATCGGTAAGCTGGCGATTCCTGGCGAGCTGCTAGACAAGTCGGGTGAGCTCACCGACGAGGAGTACAGCCTTGTCCGCAGCCATGCCTACTACACACGTCGCGTCCTGGACGGCGTGGCTGGCCTAGGTCGCATTACGGACTGGGCTGCCTCGCACCACGAGCGGCTCGACGGTCAGGGATATCCCTCGAACAGGCTGGCTGGTGACCTGTCGCTGAGCACACGCATCGTCGCCGCCGCCGACGTGTTCACCGCCCTGGCTGAAGACCGGCCATACCGCCCCGGTCTGGCGAAGACGCAAGCGGTTGCAGCTCTACAGCAGATGGGTGGTGGCGGCCAGCTCGATCCGACGCTGGTGGAGCTGCTTGTGGTGTACTTCGACGAGGTGAACGACGCCCGCCAAGCCGCCCAGCAGGCGGCCGCCGAGGACTATATGGCACTCATGCAAAGCCTCGCCTGACACCAAGCCAAGTGCCAAGCCTCAAGTAGCTGCTGCGCTACCCGGCCTCGGCCGTTGCCGCCTGCGCCTCCCAGCTTCCATGTACGGCTTCACGCAGAGCCGCGGCAGCCTGCTCGTCCGCCGAGCGAGCCTCCTTCAGGAACCCGATAGCCTGCTCGCGCCTCGCCGCCTCAGCCAGCTCTTCGTGAGGCGGGAAGGGGAACAGCTTCGCCACTTCGGCCAGCGCCGCCGCCGAGCGCCCAAACGCTGCCGATCCCTTGGACACTGCCTCCGCCACGCCTAGGTTGCGACTGGCGACGCGCGCCAGGAAGCTTCTGGCGAAGCCCCGGCCCTCGGCATAGCACTGCGCGCAGTAGGCCGCGCCCCACGGGCTCGCAGTGCTGCCCTGCAGAGCCTTGATCCAGTACTCGTATCCTGCTAGGCCGAAACCGTAGTCGGCGAACGCCGAAGGCCCCGTGAGAAGCTGGTGAGCCTTACCCACTGCCAACCGGTCGCCAACCACCTGGGCGTTTGGTATGGCGGTGGGCGTGGGAAACGCCAGCACATAGGGACCGCCAGGCGCATCAATGCCATCGTAGGGAATCGGCGGCTCCTCCTCGCCCCTGGCGCTCTTGTAGCTCGTCGCGATGATGCTGCCCTTCTCGACGCCAACAGCGATGGCGAACTCTGGGACGTACGCGCCCCAAAAGACGCAAGGCCGCCCTTCCTGCACCTCGCGCGCAATGAGCTCAAAGGCCTTGCGGCAGTGCGCCCGAGTGCGCTCGTTGATGAAATTCCCGGTGTGGCAATCACCGCAGCCAAAAGCCACCGTCGAACGGCCGAGGATGTTCACCCCGCCGTCGAGCGTGCCCCAGTCGAACATCGTCGGCCCGCTGGGACACAGTTCCTTGTGCACTGACAGGACGAAGGCGTAGCCCGTCATGCCTGCCACGTCCGCCTCGTCAACCTGCAGGCCCAGGGCACGCAAACACCCCGTAACGGACCCAACCCAGGTGAGCCATGTAGGCACGTACTTCACGTCCATGGGAACGCGCGCCGAGACCTCAAAGACTTCCATTACTCCGCCTCCTCAGCGAAACCTAACCGCTATACGTGAGTATAGCATGTACCTGGCGAGGTCGCAACTACATAGCTGGAGGATCCTGCGCGGCGCCAGACGCAGGCTGCTTCAGGAGGGCGCGCACGATCTCCTCAAGCTGGCGGGCGTTCTTCGCTGCATCGGCATGCCGGTGGTTGTTGAACAGCACGTATGCCTTCTCGATAGGCTGCTGGAGTAGGCGCTCCGCGAGGCGGGTCAGTTGCGAGGGGGCATAGCGGTACTCATAGCGGCTGGCGGCGTCGCCTGACCACCAGCTGTCGGCACGCCGCCCGTGCAGGCGCACGTAAGCGAGCGGTGAGCCCACCTTGGCAGCGCCTTCAGCCAGTGGAGCTACTGCCGGGGCGCCGTCCTCGATGAAGCTGGGCAAGTCTGCGTCGGTTGGCGCATCCACTCCGCAGACAACGATGCCTTCGGAGACGAGCTTGTCCAGCGCCTGCTCCGCGAACCACCGCCGGTGGCGGAACTCGGCGATGAGCTGCACCGGGCGCAGCTCGTCCGCCAACTCGAGGATGTACGACACCAGCTCGCCGGTGCAGGGCAGGCGCGACGGGAACTGCGCCAGGACGCCGGCGAGCTTCCCGGCCTCGCGCAGCGGCGCGGTGGCGACCACGAAGCGGCGGGCTGCCATCCGCCAATCTTGGGTGATGGCGTGGGTCAGCGCGGCGTAAGCCTTGACGAAGAATGTGAACGCCGGCAGGGGCGCATAGGCGCCCTCGAGCAGCACCAGCTGCTGGCGTGGGTTCGTGCGCTTCAGCATCCCCTCAAACTGAGCCGGCTTGGCTTCGCCGTAGTGGGTGAAGTCCAGCTCCACGGCTGGAAACTGGCTGGCGTAGTAGGTGAGCCAATCGCGCCGGTCCCGGGCCAGGCTGGGAGGGTAGAACATGTCTGCCCCCACCCACTCGGGGTAGTCATAGCCGCAGGTGCCGGCGATCACGATCGGCGCGTCGCGTTCCACCGCGAGGCATTATGCCACGGCGGTTGGCGGGCCATGCATGCCGGAGACGCCGGTCTACAATACTGCGCAATGGACGACTACGACGTAGTGGTGATCGGGTGCGGCCCGGCGGGGCAGAAGGCGGCCATCAAGTGCGCCAAGCTGGGCAAACGCGTGGCCCTGGTTGACCGCCGCCAAGTCGTGGGCGGCAGGTGCCTGCACCTCGGCACCATCCCGTCCAAGACCATCCGCTCGGCGATCATCCAGCTCTCGGGATACTACGAGCGCAAGTTCTACGGCAGCGACTACCGCGTGAAACAGGACATTACCGCCCAGGATCTGGTCTTTCGGTGCAACGCCATCATCCGCCGCGAGATTGAAGTCATCAACGACATGCTTAGCCGCAATGGCGTCAACGTCATCAGTGGAGAGGGGAGCTTTCTCGACCCCCACACCGTGCGTGTGGCCAGCCATGCGGGCACAGCGGACCTCGGGGCGGATTACATCATCGTCTGCACCGGCTCTGTAGCGCATGTCACGCGCGACCTGCCCTTTGACAAGGTACACGTGCTCGACACCGACGACATCCTGCTGATGAGCTACTTGCCTAAACGGATGGTGATCCTGGGGGGAGGGGTGGTTGGGCTGGAGTACGCCTCGATGTTCTCGCTGCTGGATATCGAAGTGGCGGTCGTGTCGACGTACACGGCGCTGCTGCCATTCGTGGACCGCCAGCTCGTCGAGGCCCTGGAGAACCACATGCACCGGCAGCAGGTGCGCTTCTATCTCGGCGAGGAGGTGTCGACGGTGGAGCTGCGTGCGCCCCAGCAGGTGCACGTTCAGCTCAAGAGCGGCACGGAGCTTGACGCCGAGATGCTCCTATTCGCTGCGCAGCGGTGGGGCAATACGCTGGAGCTGAACCTCGCCGCGGCCGGGCTCAGCGCCGGACCACGGGGCATCCTCGAAGTTAACCAGAACTACCAGACTGCGCAACCCCATATCTATGCCGCAGGCGACGTCATCGGATTCCCCGCCTTGGCTTCCACCTCCATCGACCAGGGGCGCAAGGCGGCGAACCACTTGCTGCATGTGCGGGACACCCCCTACGCCCCGCAGTTTCCGTACGGCATCTACACCTTCCCCGATGTCTCGATGGTGGGCGACTCCGAGCAGGAGCTGCAGAAACGTGGGCAGAAGTATGAGGTGGGGATCGGCTACTACCGTGAGAGCGCGCGCGGGCAGATCATCGGCGACGAGGACGGGTTGGTGAAGCTGCTCTTCGACCCGGATAGTCACCGCCTGCTCGGCGTGCACGTCATCGGCGCGGAGGCCACCGAGCTGATCCATCTCGGACAGGCGGTGCTGATCAACTCCGGGACGATCGACTACTTCCTCGACACGGTGTTCAACTACCCGACGCTGGCCGAGGTGTACAAGCTGGCCGCCCTGAACGGCTTCAACAAGCTCCCGGCCTCACGCCCAATGGACCACCTATAGGGGCGCGAACCCCGTCGGACCAACGTAGCGCACCTCCGGCGCGAGCACTATCCCCGAGTGCTTTAGCACGCCGCTGCGAATCAGACTCACAAGCGCCAGGATGTCCGCGCTGGTCGCCTGCCCGGCGTTGACCAGGAAGTTGGCGTGCATCGATGACAGCATGGCGTCGCCCACTCGCGCCTCCGCCAGGCCCGCTTCGGTAATCGCCCGCCAGGCGGGCATCTCGCGGCTGGGGTTCTTGAAGAAGCTCCCCGCGCACCGCGCCTCATGCGGGTGCTTGCCCATCCGCAGCGCCAGCTCCTCCTCCACCTCGCGCAGCACCTCGCCCCTGGGCCGCCGGGCAAGTTTCAGCGTGGCCGAGAGGACCACCAGCCCGGGGTCATCCTTCAGCCGGCTGTTGCGGTAGGCGAATTCGAAGAAGGCCGGCCCCTCGACCCGCTCCGCCTCGGTCTCCACGTCCAGCAAGCGCGCGCTGACCAGAACGTCGGCGACTGCGCGCCCGTAGCACCCGGCGTTGCCCACCACTGCGCCGCCCACCGATCCCGGGATGTTGCCGAGGAACTCGATGCCGCCGAACCCGTCCTCCGCCAGCCCGCGGACCAGCGCCGGCAGGTCATACCCGGCATCAACCGCTACCTCGCAGCGCGGATCGTCCAGAGCGTATGAGCCTCCATGGACACGAACGACAATCCCGCGAAACCCCGCGTCGTCGAACAGCACATTGCTGCCGCCTCCGTACACGAAGCGCCGCAGGCCATGACGCCTGGCGAACCGCAGCGCGGCGAGCAGCGGCTTGGGGCCGTCGGCTTCCACAAAGAAATCGGCTGGGCCGCCCACACGGAAGCGGCAGTGATCAGCCAGGCTGACATTCCGATGAATAACGAGCATTTGCGGCTCCCCGCGCCGTGGCGGTTGCCGGTGAATGTTAGCACCCCCAGGCGTCTACCATTTCTTCGCCGGGGGCAGCGGCACAGCCTTGGAGCATATCGTAGAAACGGCTAAACTGCTCGCGTGAGTCGAACCGACGATGAGCTGTGCGAGCTTGGACTGGCCGCGGGCGGCTGAGCGGCAAAGATGGGTCCGGGTGACCTGGCCAAGCTGCTTGAAGGCCTGCCCGTGAGCAGGCACCCCGATCTGCTCGTTCCCGCAGAGCTGGGAGCAGATGCAGGCGTGCTGCGCGTCGCGCCGGACCTGGCCATCGTGCAGTCAGCGGATTTCTTCCCGCCGATGATCGCCGACGCGCGCGCTTTCGGGCGTATCGCCGCGGCGAACGCCCTCTCCGACATCTATGCGCTGGGCGCACGGCCCGTATCGGCGATCAACCTGCTCGCGGTCCCGAAGGGCGAGCCGCTGGAGAGTGTTCGGGCGATGCTCAGCGGCGCCCACGAGGTCATCACCCAGGCCGGGGCGGTCTCCCTCGGCGGACACACGCTGACCGACACGCCGGTGAAGTTCGGCTTGTCAGTCACCGGCGTCGTGCATCCCGACCGCATCGTCCGCCACAACACACCTGCTATTGGGCACGTGCTGGTGCTGACCAAGCCTCTAGGTACCGGCGTGGTGGTGACCGCCGCGGGCAAGGGCATGGTGCCGCCGGAGGAGCTTGCCGCGTGCATCGACCAGATGTGCGTGCTCAACGCCGCTCCAAGCTCACTCATGTTCGAGCTGGGTGCCAGCGCGTGCACTGACGTGACCGGGTTCGGCTTGCTTGGCCACCTCCTGGAGATGCTCAGCCTAGGCGAGGTGGGAGCTGTCCTGCATGCCGGCGCGATTCCGCTGCTGCCCAACGTCGTGCGCTATGCAGCCGAAGGAGCTATCTGCGGGGGTACCAAGAGGAACATGGAGTACACGTCCCCGCGGGTTGATTGCGGCACGGAAGGCAACGACATGCGATTAGTGCTAAACGACGCGCAGACATCGGGCGGCCTGCTGATCGCCTTGCCGCATAGCGGCGCCGAGGCCATGCTTGACGCCTTGAGGAAGCAGGGCTATCCCTGCCGGGCGGCGATCATCGGCGAGGTAGTTGCGGAGCACCCGGGAATGCCGGTGGTGAAACCATGAAAGCTGCTCGGGACAAGGCAGACGGCGCGCCGGCGGCGGCCAGGCGCGCAATCCCGCAGGTGGACGCCGTCTTGAGCACGACTTGCTGCACCGAGCTGCTCAGCAAGTACCGGCGAGACGTCGTCAAGCGCCTGGTGCAGGAACAGCTGGCCCAGGTGCGTGGGCGGCTGGCGGAGGGCGGGGACGCCGCCGTGCCTACGGCCCACGAGGTAGCGCATGCGGTTGGCGAGCGCCTGGAGCTGCTCTCAAAGCGGGGGCTGAGGCCCGTGGTGAACGCCACGGGCGTCATCCTGCACACGAATCTCGGACGGGCGGTGCTCTCCCCCGCGGCGCAGCGAGCCCTCGGGGACGTTGCCGCAGGTTACAGCAACCTGGAGATGGACCTGCAGACCGGCAAGCGCACGCATCGCGACGTGCACCTCGAGCGGCTGCTCCGCGCGCTCACGGGCGCCGAGGCGGCCACCGTGGTGAACAACAACGCGGCGGCGGTGTTCCTGGTGCTCAGCGTTTTCGCCGCCGGGCGCGAGGTGGTGACCAGCCGCGGCGAGCTGATCGAGATCGGCGGGTCGTTCCGCATTCCGGATATCGTTCGAGCGGCCGGTTGCACTCTCGTCGAAGTGGGCACCACGAACCGGACGCGACTCGGCGACTACGAACGCGCTCTGTCGGACCGCACGGCGCTGATTCTCAAGACTCACCCCTCGAACTATCGCGTGCGCGGGTTCATCGAGGAGGCGCAGCTTCCAGACTTGGTGGGCCTGGGTCGGAAGCATGGCATCCCGGTGTACATGGACCTGGGCAGCGGCTATCTCGCACCCGAGCCTGGCCCTGCCCTGCCTGAACCGGATGTGTGCTTCACCCTCGTCTCCGGGGCCGACATCGTGAGCTTCTCCGGCGACAAGCTCCTCGGCGGGCCACAGGCAGGGGTAATTCTCGGCAGCGCCGAGGCTGTCAAGCGGCTGCGCTCAAGCCCTATCTGGCGCGCCATGCGTATCGACAAGCTCACCGCAGCGGCGATGGAGGCGACGCTCGCCGGTCACCTGAGCATTGGCGGCGGCTCGGTCGCGGCCGTGCAGCGGCCTGCGAACGAGCTCACAGCCGGCGCCGAACGCCTCGCTGCAATGCTGCGCGAGGCGGCTCCTGCCTGGCAGGTTAACGTTGCTGCGGGAGACGGGTACTACGGCGGCGGGTCGTTGCCCGATGAAGCGCTGCCCAGTGCTCTGGTCATCATCGCGCCTCAAGGCTTGGCCGCGGACGAGCTGGACCAACGGCTGCGCGACGGCGACCCGCCAGTCGTCGGCTACGTGCAGCGCGGGTCGTTCATTCTGAACACGCTCTCCCTGCTCCCCGGCGATGACGAGCGAGTGGTCCAACGCGTGCGGGAGATACTGCATGCCTGACGAGGTACGGTACCTCGTTCTCGGCACCGCAGGCCACATCGACCACGGAAAGACGGCACTGATCAAGGCGCTGACCGGGATTGACTGCGACCGGCTGGCGGAGGAGCGGGAGCGGGGCATCACGATTGACATTGGCTTCGCACACATCGCCCTGCCCTCCCCCACGCCCGGCGGGCCGATGCAGCAGCTCGGCATAGTTGACGTGCCCGGCCACCGGCGCTTTGTGCGCAACATGGTCGCCGGCGCAGCGGGGATCGACCTGGTGCTGCTCGTCGTCGCTGCCGACGATGGGGTCATGCCCCAGACCATCGAGCACCTGCAGATCGCGCGGCTCCTCGGCGTGCAGACCGGCCTGGTCGCGCTGACGAAGATCGATCTCGTTGACTCTGATCTGCTTGAGCTGGCGCGCGAGGACGTGCTAGAGCTTCTCGCACCGACGTTTCTTGCTGGCGCGCCTGTGGTTCCTGTGTCTTCTGCCACCGGCCAGGGGCTGGACGAGTTGCGCACGGCGCTAGGCGAAGCTGCCGCGAGGGCGCAGCCAAGGCGGCTCGGCGACCGCTTTCGCATGCCCATCGACCGCGCCTTCACGATCAAGGGCGCGGGCACAGTGGTAACCGGCACAACCATCGCTGGCTCGGTGAGTGTCGAGGATCAGCTCCAGGTGATGCCGGTCGGCCGGCTGGTCCGCGTCCGCGGCATCCAGGCGCACGGCGCCGCGGTCAGGACCGTCGGCCCCGGTCGGCGCACGGCCCTCAACTTGGCCGGCGTTGACAAGGATGAAGTCGGGCGTGGCGACGTTCTTGTTCAGCCCGGGTCCATCGAACCCACCTACTTGTTCGACGCCGAAGTCGAGCTGCTGGCAGGCAACTACGCGCCGCTGCGGCAGGGCAGCGAAGCGATGCTGCACGTGGGTACGGCTGAGCTGGCGGCGAAGCTCCATGCGCTGGAATCCGAGAGTCTCGCGCCCAGCTACACGGCGCTGGTCCAGCTTCGCCTCGCTGCGCCCGTAACCGTCGCTGTAGGCGACCGCTTCATACTGCGCCACACATCCGGTGACTCCACCATCGGCGGCGGAGTCGTGCTGGATGCGCATCCGAAGCGTCACCGCCGCCACCGGCACGAGATCGCCGCCCGGCTGACTGAGATGCGCACTGCCAGCTCCGCCGAGGAAGCCCTGGTGTATGAGGTCGAGAAGTCGCGGTTCGGGCTCGACCGAGCAGTGGCGGCCCGGCTCCTGAATGTCAGCGCCGCGACGATCAGCCAAGCGGTCAGCGACGCCCGCGCCCTAGGGCACGACTTGCAGGAGCACGCCGAAGGCCGCCAGGTGCTGCTCACTATGCCCGCCAACCGCAGCCGCATCCTCGACTCCATCGTGGGGCTGCTTAAGTCCCACCACGCCTCCCACCCCCTGCGCCGTAGCGGGCTCGGCGTTAAGGAAGTGGCCGACGGGCTGCGGGCGGGTGGCGGCGAGCTGCCTCCTACGCTCGTCGCAGGCTGCCTTGAGGATGGCGTCAGTGCTGGGACGCTGACGATGGCCAAGGGGAGCTATGCGCTGGCCGGTCACACCCTAAGCCTGACGGAGAAGGACCGGCGCGCGGTGGAGATGCTCATCGAGCGCCTGGATGCAAGCTTTACCCCCGACCAGCCCGACGACTTCGCTGATGAACTGCCGGTGAGCAGGGGGCGCGTGAAGCTGCTGGTTGAGCACCTGCTTGAGGATGGGCAGATCATCGCTACGCCCGGGGGGGTCTACTTCTCCAGCTTCCGCGTGGACCTGGCCCGGCGCATACTCTGGGACTTCTTCGCCAGCGAGCAGGGGCTCACCGTGAGCCAGTTCAGCCAGCTCGTGGACAGCAGTCGCAAGTACAGCATCCCCCTGCTGCAGTACTTCGAGCAGGATGGTATGCTTGTGCGCGATGGCGACCTGCGGCGCCTGGTTCCAGGAGCCAAGCTGCCGGAGTAGGTTCAGTGCGAGCGGGCGTTGGCGGAGAGGACAGGGGCTGGTGTCCCTACCGGTCTTCAAAACCGGCTGCGGGTAGATAACACTGCCTGTGGGGGGTTCGATTCCCTCCCTCTCCGCGTCTAACGCCCGCCTATGCCGCGCCAAGCCTCTCGACGAGTGCGCGCATCTCAGCCCATGCCTGTTCAGCGCGCTCTCGCACTAGCCGCTCCCTTTCACGCCGTCGCATCCTGTCTGGCAACCACGTCAGCATCCCATGCTGGAAGGCCGACGGCGCGTAGTCGCGATGCGCCGGATTCGTCATGTAGCGCAGCATCGCACCGAGGCAACCGCCCTCGGGCGGCACGAGAGGCTCCTGGCCGCGCACCATTAGGCCCACGTTGAGGGCAGCCCAGAGCCCAGTGGCTATCGCCGAAACGTAGCCTTCTAGCCCCGTAAGCTGGCCAGCCACGAGCAGCCGCGGCTCGGCCGCCAGCTGCAGCGTAGGCTTGAGGACCCGCGGGGCGTTGAGATAGCTGTTGCGGTGCATCCTGCCGAAGCGCAGGAACCGGGCGCTGCCCATGCCGGGGACCATGCGGAACACCCGCTCCTGCTCGCCCCGGCGCAAGCGCGTCTGGAACCCTACCAGCGACGCGGCGTTGCGCAGCGCATCCTCATAGCGAAGCTGCACCGTGGCATACGGCATGCGGCCGGTGCGCGGGTCGGTGAGCCCCCGCGGCTTGAGCGGGCCGAAGCGCATCGCATCCTCACCGCGCGCCGCCAGCTCTTCAATGGGCAGGCAGCCCTCGAACAACCGGTAGTCCTCCCCGGCATGCAGGGGATAAACCTCAGCGTGCACTAGCGCGTCGCGGAAGGTGCGGTACTCCTCCTCGTCGAGCGGGCAGTTCAGGTAGTCCGTGCCTTCGCCCTTGCCGTAGCGTGACTGCGCGAAGGCGACATTGCGGTCAACGCCGTCCGGGGCGACAATCGGGCTCGTCGCATCGAAAAAGTAGCTGCCATCGTCGCCAGCGAGCCCTACGACCTCGTCCCACAGCGCCCCATCTGTCAGCGGCCCTGCGGCGAGGATGACGATCCCGCCGGTGCTGAGCGCATCACGCAGCCCGGCAAACCGCTCAGCGCGCAGCGTTATCAGCGGGAGCGCCTGCACCGCCGCAGTGACATCATTGCTGAAGCGCTCGCGGTCAACTACCAACGCCGACCCGCCTGGCAAGCTGTGCCGCATGCCCGCCGCGATCAAGTGAGAGCCGAGGTGCCTGAGCTCCTCCTTGAGCAGCCCCATAGCGCGCTTCGGATCAGTGGATTTGAAGCTGTTGCTGCACACCAGCTCAGCGAGCAGGGATGTCTCATGCGCAGGCGTCCAGCCCCCTGGCCGCGCGGGCGCCAAACGCTGCTCCCACAGCTCCACCGGGACGCCCCAGTGCGCGAGCTGGAGCACAGCCTCGCTGCCTGCCAGGCCGCCACCCACGATGACAACGCGCTGCGCCACGCACGTATCCTACCGGCTGGCAGCGATGGTACAATCCCCGCCATGGACACGGACTCATCGGGGGCTCCCCCCAAGCCGACACTCACGCCCGCGCTGGCGCAGCGCCTGGTCGCCGAAGTGGCCAAGGTTGTTGTAGGACAGGAGGACGTGCTGGAGCTGATGCTCGCCACTTTCCTCGCCGGGGGGCACCTGCTGTTCGAGGGTGTGCCGGGGCTGGCCAAGACGCTGATGGTGAAGGCGCTGGCCAGGGCGGCTGCGTCGTCCTTCTCCCGCATCCAGTTCACGCCTGACCTTCTGCCCAGTGACGTGATCGGCACGAACGTCTTTGACATCGCGAAGACCGAGTTTCGCTTCCGCCCCGGCCCGATCTTCACCGGGTTCCTGCTCGCCGACGAAGTGAATCGCACGCCGCCCAAGACGCAGGCGGCGCTGCTCGAGGCGATGGAGGAGCGTTCCGTGTCGGTGGACGGCGAGACGCACCGCCTCCCGCCCGGGTTCACCGTGTTCGCCACGCAGAACCCCGTAGAGTACGAGGGCACGTATCCGCTGCCCGAGGCGCAGCTCGACCGCTTCCTGCTCAAGGTGCGCATTGACTACCCGTCCGAGCAGGGCGAGCGCGAGATCCTACGGCGCTACGACGCCGGCTTCGACCCCCATGACCTCGCTGGCGCGGGGGTCCAGGCGGCGCTTTCGCCCGATGACATGCCGGCCATCGCCAAGGAGGTGGAGGCGGTCCACGTGGACCCGGGCGTGATGGACTACATCCTCGCCATCGTGCGCCGGACGAGGCGGCTACGCACGGTCGCGCTCGGGGCAAGCCCCCGCGCAGGCATCGCGCTGCTCAAGGCGAGCAAGGCCCTGGCGGCGATCCGCGGCAAGCCCTACATCACGCCCGACGAGGTGCAGACGCTCGCGCCGGCCGTGCTGCGCCACCGGCTGCTGCTGACGCCGGAGAGCGAACTTGAAGGCGGCGACGTGGACAGCCTGATCACGGAATTCGTGAGCACGATTCCGGTGCCGCGCTAACTGGGCGCGTCCAGCCCGAGCTTGGCCAGCAACTGCGCCCGCAGGCTGAAGTAGAACTCGTTGGGCGGCGACCGGCGCCGCCCCTTCTCCCGCCAGCCAGTGACGTCCTCCGGCCGTCTGATGGGTGTGATGCGCCCCGACGTCTCCAGCTTGCTCAGCGCCCGCGCCAGCTTGCCTCTGCCTACCTGCCGCGCTGTGCCGAGCACTACGGGATGGAGCCCGGCGTGTATCGCCTCGCAGACCATGCTGAAGCTATCCGCCGTGACAACCACCGCCCGCGCCAGGGCGTAAAAGGCCGGCAGCGGATTGGCCGGGTCCAGCGCAGCGTCAAGGAGGTACGCTGGCTCACCGTGAGCTGAATGCCGCGCAGCTAGGTGGGCTGCGCAGGCACGCGGCGTCCGGCGGCTCGTCGTTGCCAGGCAGCGCACGCCGGAGCGAGACGCATCTTCCAGCAGCCGGTCGAGGCATTCGATCACGAACGCGTCGTCCCACGGAGAGCTGGCGCTCGGGCCGCCCACCGCCAGAGCGACGTAGTTCCCCCCGGGATTGAGCCCGTACCTGCGGCAGAGCTCCGCAGCCTCCAGCCTGGCGTGTGGCTCGTCGTAGTAGCCAAGCGCCAGCGGCGTCGCCAAGACATTCGCCGGCAGCGCGGCTCCCTCGCGCAAGTCGTGCTCAGGCACGACGTTCACATCGAACCAGCGGCGCGGCAGCAGGCTGGGCGTCATGTTGACCACCGCAGGTGCATTGAACAGCCTGGCCGCAACGAGGTTGAAGGTCGCGGCGGGCGTTCCGCTGCTAACCGCTATGAGCCTCAGAGAGCCGCGCGACTCGCGATACTCCTGGGCAAGCGAGCGGAACGCAATGTTGTCCTCCGGAGCCAGGCAGCGCTGCACGCATCTCGCGGCCGCCGCCTGGCTCAGCCCGCGCCGTCCGCGCACTGCCAGCCACAGGCGCAGCGCCGGCTCGCCGCCGAAGGCGCGGATGCGGAGGACGACTGGGTCGGTGTCCCCGAGCATCAGGGCGAGCACGCGGCTCTGGTTCTCATGCCCGCGCTTACTGTCGGAGACGACCACGGCGCGCACGCTGCCGGGACTGTGCACGGCGTCGCCCCTAACCAGCGAAGCTCTCCAGCACGCGTCGCAGCAGCGTCTCGGCGCGGTCGAGGTCGTCGTACTTGACGAACACCGAGATGTCTGTCAACTCGCTGACCAGCTCGATGATGTTGATCCGCGCGTTGGCGAGCACCCCGCACACCTCGGCCAGCACGCCCGGCTCGTCGATAAAGCGGGCGCTGCGCAGTCGCAGCTCGCCCAGGCTGCCGCGCAGGCTGATGTTGGTCAGCGAAGGGAATCGCTCCTGCAGATGAGCGTGCAGGCTGGCATACGCCTCGTCAGCCACACGCGTGGGAAGGTAGAAGCAAGTGAAGCGCTGGCTGCTGCTCACCGCGGCAAGGCTGAGCCGCTTGGCCCGCAGCCACTCGAACACGGCCTCCTGCAACCCCCCCAGCCCCTGCATCTCGCCCACGAGCGCCAGGACGCTCAGCTCGGCCGGGTTGCGGTACAGCGTCGTCTCGCTCCGCCCGAGGACGGACGTCCCGGTCTCTTCGAGCTTGGCCAGCTCGCGATAGTCGATCAGCCGCACCCCCATGTGCTCACGCTTGAACTTGAGGGCCCGCGGATGCAGAACGCGCGCGCCGGCGGCGGAGATGACTTCCAGGTCCTCCAGCGACAGCTCCTCGAGCAGGCGGGGATTGGACGTCAGGCGCGGATCAGCTGTGAGAACGCCCTTCACGTCCGTGACGATCACGACTTCGTCCGCGCTGATTTGCGACCCGACGATGAACGCCGTAATATCGCTGCCGCCGCGCCCGAGCGCCACGATGCGCCCGGCGCTGTCCAGCGCGAAGAAACCGCTGATCACCGGCACGCAGCCCACGCGCAGATCCGGCAGAACAAACCGGGCGAAGCGGCTGATCGTGGGCTGCGTACGCAACTTGAACGGCCGCTCCTCGTTGATCTTCGCGGTCGCCAGGGGCGACGTGTCGTCGACGTCAGCAATTATCGGCCAAGTCTCGGAGTCGCCTGGCAGGAAGGGCCTCGTGGCAAGCCCGAAACTCCGCAACGCCGCCGTCATCAGGTGCACGCTCTGCTGTTCCCCAAGCGCCACGAAGGCGCACGCATCGGCGAAGCTCACCGCCCCGGCCGCGCCGCCGTCCGCCGCCCGGTAGATCGCAGCAAGCAGCTCGCTCGTCATGTCGCCGGGAGCGCTGACCACGACGGCGATCTGCTCGCCGTACTCCACCAGGCGGGCAACGTGGCGCGCCCCTTCGCGCACCAGCTCAGGCGTGGCCACAGACGTGCCGCCGAACTTGATCACCCGCCGCATCGCGCCCATTGTAGCGCCACATCAAAGCCGCAGGGCGCCATGCGCCGCCTAGTGGGTGAAGCGTGGACGCGCGGCTGTGTAGAATAGGAGCGCCGTGCTCCCCAAGTCGTTGACGGTCATCGGGTGCGCGCTCTTGCTGACAGTGGTTGCGTCGGCACAAGGCGATGCTCTGGATCTTGAGCAGCTCTGGCGCACCGGGCAGTTCGACGCCGCCCGCCAGATCATCGCCGCGCGCGACGTCGCTGGGGACCGCACGCCGCAGTTCCTTGGGCCGGCCGCACGTTGCGCGGAGGAGATGCACGACTACGCCTCCGCAGCTGACCTCTGGCAAGGCTATGCCGCCACGCTGAGCTCTGACAACCACGCCTATCGCGAGGCGCGTGAGCACGAGTGGCACTGCCGCTGGCTCGTCGCGGGGCAAGAGCCCAGGGCGCAGTGGATCGCCAACGCCCAAGCCGAGATCGCCGCGAAGCTCAAGCAGACCGTCAAGGTCGGCCCGTCGCGGCAGCTGGCGCTCGATCTGGAGCAGGTCCTGAAGGAGATCACATCCGGCGAAAGGACGCCAAGCAAGGAGCTGCGCGTGAAGTACCCGCGAAGCGAAGTCGTGCTGCGGGCGGCGAAGCGTGCCGTGGATGAGCTCGCGACGCAGGAGGATGAAGCTGCCCGGTCGGCGCGCACCAGGCAGTTTCTAGCCGACTATCCCGGCTGTTACTGGCGCCATGTCGCGTATCGCTACATGCTGTACGGCGACTGGCTGCGAGGCGACATGCACGGCCTGCAGGCCGACTCGGCCGCATACCTAAGCCAGTATCCGGTCCACCCCGACAGCCATGGCTCGGTGAGCAGGTACTTCCTTGAAGCGGACATTGAGCGCGACGCGGGGCTGAAGCACGCCAAGCGCAGCGTCGAGCTTTACGAGACGGCGCTGGGGCTGGACGGCTCGCCCGATACCCTACGCCGCGTTCAGGCGGAGACGCGGGATCTACCCCGGGAACGCGACTACCTGCCGCCGGGCAAGCGCCAGCAGTTCACCGACTACCTCGGCAGCCGCTTCAACCTGGCACGCTACTTGCTCGCCACTGGCGATGCCAAGGGCGCTCTGGCGCTGGTCAAACCCGTGCTCGATCTCGATCCGTTCAGCCCGGACGAGGAACTGACGCTCGCCCCGTTCTACATACTCGCCGGGCAGGCAGAGCAAGCGCTGGGCGATACCGCCCTCGCCTACCGCGACTACCTCGGTGCGCTGTGCGAAGGAGACCCTACGGGCCGTTACGCGCTGCAGGCGGCGTCAGCCTTAACCCCGGTCGCCGCGAAGCTCAGCGAGGCGCAGATGGCGCAGGCCCGCAGTGCGTACGTCCCGCAGGCGCTCAGCAGAGTGCCGCTGCCGCAGTTCACCGACGTGACCGAAGCCGCCGGCCTCAGAGGCTTCGCCGCGCGCCGCGTTGCCTGGGGTGATATCGACGGCGACGGGCGCCCGGACCTGCTGCTGGACGGGGGCGTGCTGCTGCACAACGAACTGCCGACGGGCTTCATCGATGTCACCAACTCCTGCGGCCTGCGCCGGTCGACAGGCGGCGGGGTATTCGCCGACGTGGACAACGATGGCGATCTGGACCTGTACACATTCGCGGCTGGCAAGCGCGGCGACCATCTGTGGCGCAATGCAGGCAGCTCCTTCGTCGACGTAACGGCGATCTGCGGCGACCCCACGGACGACGATGACAGCAGCGCGGCAGCGTTTGCTGACTACGACGGCGACGGCTGGGTTGACTTGTACGTTGCGAACACTGGGCTCCCGGGCGGCGCGGCGGACCGGCTCTATCACAATGAGGGCAATGGCCTGCTGCGCTACGTCGATCCCGCCAGCCTCGGGATGAGCCCAATCTTTGGCGAGCCCTGCGCCGCCGGCGGCATCTGTGCCGCGGACTTCGACAACGACGGCGACCAAGACATATTCGTGGGCAACTACCGCCTGCAGGAGAACATGCTGTTCCGCAACGACGCCGGCCGCTTTGCCAACGTTGCCCGGCTGGCGGGCGTGGCGGGCCTGGACGTCGACGGCTTCTTCGGCAGCACGCTGGGCAGCGCCTGGGGAGACGTCGACAACGACGGCGACCTCGACATGTTCTGCTGCAACCAGGTTGATTCCCGCCAGACATACCTGTCGAACAAGTCGATGCTGCTGATTGCAAACACCTCAGCGCAGGGAATCACCTTCACCGACCAGCGCGCCGCGATGGGCATCCGCTATGCCTCGACCTGCGTCCAGCCGCTGTTCTTTGACGCCAACAACGACGGCTGGCTCGACCTGTTCATCACCGCCGCCTACCAGGGACGCGGGACGTTTCTTTACGTGAACGACGGCCAGGAACGCTTCCACGACATGACGTACCTGGCCGGCGCAAGGCTGTTCGACACCTGGGGCTGCGCCGCTGCGGATTACGACTTGGACGGGGATCTCGATTTGGCCGTGTCCGGGCCGGGCGGCGTGAGGCTGCTGCGCAACGACAGCCCGCCGCAGCAATGGCTGGAGGTGGCGTGCGTGGGCGGCATGCCCGCTGCGCGCAAGGCGGGCGCCACCGCGGACCCAGGCTACGGGCGCTTGTCCAACGGCGCGGCAATCGGCGCGCGCATCACCGTCGGGCTGGGCAAGATGAGTCTCAGCCGCGAGGTCCAAAGCGGCGAGGGTGTGGGATGCGGCAACGATCTCGTCGCGCACTTCGGCCTGGGTGATTACCACGGGCGCATCGGCGTCATCGTGCGGTTCCCCTCCGGACGGGTCGTCACGCGGGCGCTGATGGAGGCAAACCAGCGGCTGGTCATCCTTGAGTACGAAGGCCCGAGCGAGCAGGTTCCCCCTGCGGCTCCGCCACAGCCAGTCAGCCCCGAGAAGCCTGCTCCGCTAACGAGGGACACCGGCGCCAGGCCAGGAGGCCGCACGCCCTAGCTCGACGCCGGCCCCGCCCGGCACCATGCCACAGCTCCACTCGCCACTGCCCAGGCGCTCAGGGCACCCACTCGGCAAGGAAGACGTTAGTCTCGTACTTCATGCTGGCGTTGCGGTCACTGCACCAAGCGAGGCACTTCCCATCCGGGCTGAACATCGGGAAGCCGTTGAAGTCGTCGCTGTAGGTGACCCGTTCCGGCTCGCCTCCGCTGAGCGGCATGATGAAGAGCTCGAAGCTGTGCCCGTGGGGGTCGTGCAGGTTGCTGCAGAAGATCAGCGTCTTGTTGTCGGGGTGCAGGAATGGCGCGAAGTTGCTGGCGCCGTTGTTCGTCAGCTGGCGCTTGCCGCTGCCGTCGGCGTTCATCACCATCAGTTCCAGGTTGCCGGGCCGGTAGAGGTCCTGCTTGAGCAGCTTGGCATAATCGTCGCGCTCAGCTTGGTTCTTGAAGAATTCGCGCCGGTAGACGACCGTCTTGCCGTCATAGCTGATGAACGGCCCGCCGTCGTAGCCGTACTCGTCCGTTAGCTGCTCCACCCCGCCCGTATTCAGGTTCTGGCGCCAGATGTCTAGGTCCCCGCTGCGCACGCTGGTGAAGTACATCCATCCCGTGTGCCAGTCGATCGTCGCCTCCGCGTCATAGCCCGGAGTGCTCGTCAGTTTGCGCTGCTGCGGGGCTCCCGGCTCGCCGAGGTAGATGTCGTAGGTGTCGTACAGGGGCCACACATAGCCCAGGCTGGGATCCGGGGCGGGCGGGCACGCATCGCCGCCCTCATCGGTGCTGGAGTAGATGAACTGGCCATCCAGGCCAGTGTAGTACGCTCAAGTTACCCGCCCTTTGCCGTTGCCGATCATCTCCAGATGCCCCGTGAGCAGGTCCAGGCGAATCAGCTGGTCACAAGCGTACTGGTCAAAGCTGGCCTGAAGGATCAGGCTGCGCATGTCCGGCGACCAGTAGGCCTCGGCGTAACTCGCCGGGCCGCGGCCTGGCGGGCTGGAGGGGCTGTTGCCGAAAGTGAGCTGGCGGGCGTAGCGCAGGTGCACTTCCTGCGGCAGTAGCAGGTGCAGCGCATCTACCCGCGGTGCGCTCACATCACCGCTTCGCGCCGGAGCGGACTCATCGCAGCGGCCCGGAGCCGCGAACGTTACCACGGCGGTGCAGGCGAGACCCAGCGGGATCAGCCCCAACCGCCTAACCCAGCGGAATCGCATGGCGGCACAAGACCTCCTCTAGCGAAGGGCGGATTATAACAGCCCGGATGCTGCCTGCGTCAACGCTGGAGGCCCGGCGCGTCGCGGGGCCTACTCGGCCCCTGGCGCATGGGGAAGGTCGCGGCCGTGGAAGTGAAGCCGCAATCCGGTGAGTGCCTTGCCGGGGTAAGTCACACGATGGTGGCGCTGTGCGATCAGGATTCTGGCAAACGCCTCCTTGACTAGCTCCAGGTCCCCCAGGGTGAGCCCGCTCTTCACAAGCTGGCCTTCGGGGATTTTCTCAGAAACGATGCCCGCAAGGAGGCGCCGGACCTCTTCCCCCTCCGCGTCGCCCGCGGCACGGAGGATCGCCTCGGTAATGTCAGCCAGCATGACCACGCCGCTCTCGCGCGAGGCCGGCAGCGGCCCGCCATAGCAGAAGTCGGCCTCCTCCGGAGCAGGCCGCCCGTTGGGATTGGCCTCGTACGCGCTCAGCGCCTGGTAGTAGAAGTACTTGATCAGGCTTGTGCCGTGATGCTCAGCGATAAACGGCAGCAGTTCCCGTGGCAGGCGTCCTTCCTTCGCCATCGCCAGACCGTCGGCAACATGATCCCGCAGGATCCTCATCGAGGTTTCGGGCGGCAGCCCCTGGTGCGGGTTCTTCGACAGATCGTGGATGTTCTCGGCGAAGAACCCAGGACGCTTGAGCTTGCCGATGTCGTGATAGAGACCTCCCACCTTGGCCAGCAGCCAGTCGGCGTCTATCGCCCTGCACGCCTCCTCCGCGAGATCGCCCAGCATTACGCTGTGCGCGTATGTGCCGTGCGCTTCCCGCTTGAGACGCTTCAGCAGGTCGTTCTCCGGATTGGCCAGCTCCACAAGCTTGCCAGGCGTGAGCTGCGACGCCAGCGTCTCAATGACCGGCAACAGCCCCAGCGCGAACACGGCCGCGCCAAAGCCCGAGGCAAACGCGATGAGAAACACCTCCCAGTGCAGGGTCTGCACGGAGACCAGGATGACTGTCGCCGCCAGAACGACGTTGACCAGGCCGAGCAGCAAGGAGAAGAGCACCAGGTTGCGGCGTTGCCGGGCCGATGACAACATGACCGTGGGCAGGCACGCGCCGACCATGGTGTAGAGCATCAGGTTCGCACCGAATCCCAAGGCCAGCGAGAGGACGAAGGCCAGGCCCAGACCGAAGTAGATGCCGAACTGCGCGTCGTGAACGAGCACCACGAGGATCGCCCCGGCGGCAACGGCGAACGCCACACCATAGTAGAAGTAGTTGAACGGCAGGCGGCCGATCAGCAGGCCCATAGTGAGAAACCCGGTGAACAGCACGCCGATCTGCGCCACGATGCCCGGTCGCGCAAGCAGCCGAGTGGCGTAGCGCGTGGCGTACTGGTGCCAGAGGAGCAGCGCGACTAGCAGCAGCAGGCCGATGCCGGTGAAGCGCAGGAACTGCTGCTCGCGGAAATACGGTTCGAGCTGCGAGAGCTCGTCCGCGATCCGCGCATCTACCGCCTGGCCCTCGGCGATGACCACGCTCCCCTTGGCGACGGCGATGCTCGCGCTACGCCGGGCCTGGTCGCTCAAATCCGGTGCCTGGAAGTGGTGCAGATTGGCGCGCAGGAAGTACGTGTAGAGCAGCGATGGGTCCTGCACCGCCTCCGCCGGTGAGCCCTGGCGGAGCTGGCGAATGAGCGTTTCGGTCACCACGCCATCCATCTCGCTGGCCAGCCTTCCCGCCGCCCCGCCAAAGGCAAGCCCCAGCTGGCGATCGCTCAACTGAAGCAGGCGGTTCACCACCAGCAGATCCACGTTATACGTGTCGGCCATATCAGCCGCTTTCTGGTCGAGCGCGTTGGCGGTTGCTCCCCGCTGAATGTACTCCTGGCGAAGGCCGAGGAACGCTTGACGGAACTTCTCCAGATTCGCCAGGGCGGCCTGCTTCACCGTCAGGTCAACCGCCCATTGCACCCCACCCTCGGCCGTGGCGCCGGTCATCTTGGCGAGGAGCTGCTTGTCCTCAAAGACGAACGACACTGGGGAGAAGATGGTGTAGGGCACGACCTGGCCGATGCGGAACTCCTGGGGCCAGAGGACGAGATGAGCGTAGAGTATGGCCAGGGCCGCAGCGAACGAGCCGATCCCAACGAGGAAGCGGCTGACGCGCGACACGCCAACCCGCCGCATCGCCTGGTACACCCGCGTTAGAGCGCCTGCGGCCATGGGATCTAGTACCTAGTCCTTGCCGGCTTCCTGCTGTTCGTAGCGGTCGTAGGCGTCGACAATCGTCTGAACCACGGGGTTGCGCACTACATCCGCGCGCGTCAACTCGCAGATGGCGATCTTAGGGCTGACGCCCTCGAGGATGGAGAGCGCCCGGATGAACCCGCTCTTGGAGTGGTGCTCTAGATCAATTTGGGTGATGTCCCCCGTCACCACGCAGCGGCTGCCCCGGCCCATGCGCGTAAGGAACATCTTCATCTGGGTGTAGGTGGTGTTCTGCGCCTCGTCCAGGATGACAAAGCTGCTGTTCAGGGAACGCCCCCGCATGAACGCCAGTGGCGCGACCTCGACAACGTTGCGCTCCATGAGCCGGCGCACCTTCTCATAGCGCAGCAGATCGTTGAGCGCGTCGAACAGCGGAATCAGGTAGGGGTTGACCTTCTCGTAAAGCGTGCCCGGCAGGAAGCCCAAGTTCTCGCCTGCCTCGACGGCGGGTCGGGTGAGTACGATCCGCTGCACAAGTTTGCGCCGGTAGAAGTCAATCGCCGCGGCCACAGCAAGGTAAGTCTTCCCCGTACCCGCCGGCCCATGGCAAAGAACAACCTCATGCGCCTCGATCGCCCGCAGATACTGCTCCTGGCCCGCGGTTTGCGGCCTGAAGTGCGGAAGGTGGGCAAGCAGAGAATCGCCGTTCGCCGCAGGCACAACCAGCTCGGAAATCAGCTCCTCGCTCAGCTCGCCGTGGTTCCTAATGGCAGCCACCATGTCTGTTAGCGCCCGCTGCGCAGCCTGGACGTCCTCCTCTTCGCCTGAGATGAACACGTCCAGCCCGCGGGCGTAGACCTTGACACGGAAGCGCTCCTTGAGCAGGCGTAGGTTGCTGTCGAAGTCCCCAAAGAGCTCCTGCATCTCCTCCCGGGAGCGCACTTGGATCGATTGGCTAGTGAGAATCTTGCATCAACCTCGGTATGAATGAAGTCGCAGATCATTCTACCACCGCCATTTGACAATCTCTCGAGGATGCCGCCCGTTGCCGCTTTCCTGCCGCTGCGACGGGCAGGCTGGCCAGTCGCTCACAAAGCACAACTCGGACCACATCGCCAGCGGGCATAGGTGTTGCGCAGCCCCAGGGGCGGTGATAATATGTAAGGTTCGTGTAGTGGAGAGGAGTGATGACAGGCGACTTCAACAACCTCCTGGAAGAGGACCTAGCTGGTCGGGCCCTTTCAGTAGGTCAGGTAGTGGACGGCAAGGTCGTCCAGATCAGCGAAGACGGAGTGTTCGTCGACATCGGCGCCAAGAGCGAAGGGCATCTTGAGCTAGACCAGATCCAGCAGGAGGAGTTGGCCAAGCTGCAGGTGGGGGACCCACTCAAGGTGCGCATCATCAAGAAGATCGACGGCGAGTTCAAGCTCTCCAAGCGCAGCGTCGACTTTGAGCTGGCCTGGAACCACTTGGTGGAAGACCGCGACGGCGACCGCGACGTGGAGATCAAGGTCCTGGAGAAGGTCAAGAACGGCTACATGTGCGAGGCCTATGGCCTGATCGAGGGCTTCATCCACCACACGAACTTCAAGGGCCGGCCACAGCAGGGCCAGTTGTACAAGGCGAGAATCCTCGATCTCAACCGCAAGGCGCGCAAGCTCGTATTCACCCGGCGCGACATCCTCCAGCGCGAGCGCGAGGAGGCCTTGGAGCGCGATTTCAGCGTCCTGCAAGAGGGCATGGTGGTTGAGGGCGTCGTCGACAAGCTGTCGCCCTACGGCGCCTTCGTGAAGATCACCGACAACCTGACGGGTCTCCTGCACATCAGCGAGTTCTCCTTTGAGCACGTGAAGAAGCCTTCGGAGGTCCTCAAGCCGGGCGACGTCGTGCCGGTGAAAATACTGCAGATCGATCGCGGCAAGAACAAAATATCGCTGTCGCGCAAAGCCACGATGCGCGACCCCCTCATGGCTCTCCTGCCCGGCGAGGAGATCGACGGCAAGGTGGAGAGCCTGGCCGACTTTGGCGTATTCGTCAAGCTGAGGGACGGGATTACTGGACTGGTTCACGTCAGCGAGCTCTCCCACCGCAAGTTCGGGCACCCCTCCGAGCTGGTCAAGCCCGGCGACGCGCTGCGGGTGAAGGTGCTGCGCGTCCAGGTGGAGGACCGGCGCGTCAGCCTATCCGCCAAGGCCTGCGAGCGCGACCCCTGGAGCGAGGTGTATTCACGGTACAGCACTGGTCAGGCCGTCCACTCCCCGGTGATTCAGGTGATGCAGAGCGGGCTGGTCATCAAGCTCGACGACTTCTTCGAGGCGTTCGTGCCGATAAGCGAGATGTCGGACGAGCGGCTGAAGCACCCCAGCGATATCGCCAAGGAGGGTGACGAAGTAAGCGGCGTGATTCTGTCCATCGACAGCTCGAAGCGCCGGATCCGCGTGAGCCTGAAGCGCACCGAGGCCGAGGTGGCCGAAGAGCACGTTATCAAGCAGCAATTCGCGGTGGAGCTGGCCGACGACAGCCGGGTAACGGCCGGAAAGGTGACTCTGGGCGACATCCTGGGCGGGAAACTCGACCTAACAGGGGTAGCCAGGAGGGACAAGACGCCGCTGCCTGAGCCCGCGCCGGCCACAGAACCGGAGAGCGTGCCGGTCTTAACAGCCGTGCCTCCTGAAGAGCAGCTGGGGCAGGCAGAAGGCTCATCGCCCGACGCAGAAGAAGACTCGGCGACCGACGCGGAGGAAGGCCAGGCGACCGTCGCAGAGGAGGAAGGCGAGGAATCCCATCCCGAGGAGATCACGCAGGCTTCCGAAGAAGGCGACGTGGTAGCGGAGGATGAGGGCCCCCCCCAGGGTGGCGCGGATCAAGATGTAGGGCCGGAAACCGAGACCGCCGACGCAGGCGAGGAACGCGTGGAGTGACGCGATGATCTTAGGCATCACCGGGGGCATCAGCACAGGCAAGACCACTGCCGCGCGCGTCGTGGCGCAGTCCGGCGTGCGGATCATCGACTGCGATGAGGTCTCGCACTACCTCACCGACTACGACGCGACGGTGCTCACGGCGATCTATGAACACTTCGGCTCGCAGGTCTTCCGGCCCTATGGGTCGCTGGACCGCACCGCTCTTGGCCGGATCGTGTTTAGCACCGAGGCTGAGCGGCGCACGCTGGAGCAGATTCTCCACCCGCCGATCAAGGCCGTGGTGCAGGCCAACATCGAGACGGCGCATGCCTACAGCGAACCCCTGGTCGTCGTCGCGCCCCTGCTGATCGAGGCGAACATGGTGGGGGACATGGACCGTCTATGGGTTATCAGCTGCTCGCCCGAGCGCCAGCTCGAGCGGCTCTGCGGGAGGTCCGGCATCGAAGTGGAGGAGGCGAGGACGTGGATTGCCTCGCAGATGAGCCTTGAAGAGAAGGAGAAGTACGCAGACACCGTTATCTACAACGATGGCACGCTGGAGGAGTTTAAGGAAGCCGTGGCTCGTGCGTGGGACGTCTTCGTTGCTGATAGCGAGCATTAGCCAAGTGCTGAAGCGGCTCGCCCTGCTCTGCCTCCTCCTGGGGTTTGCCACCCCTGCCCAAGCGCAGCAGCCGGCGGTGCCGGGCGCGGCGGCCCGCCCCTCCGCAGCGCAAGCCTACCGCGAGGTTCTCACCTGGGCGTCAGGCCGGACGGACAGCGCATACCTGGACGACCTGTACGACAGGGTGGAGCGCGCGGCCTACCGCAACAACATCTTCCCCGAGTTCGCGCTGGCAGTCGTCGCCGCCGAGGCGAAGTACGGCCACGGGATAAGCTGGGCGCGGAACAACTCCTGGACGATCTACGAAATGACCACCGGCCGCCAGGCCCGCCGGCTTCACGTGCTCGACGACCTGGACACAGCGCTGTCTGAGCTGCACCTCATCATGTCGCAGAGCAAGCGCGTGGAGGAGGTGCTGCACACCTACTGGTGCGGCCCCGACGGGAGCTTCAACAAGGAGTCCTACAAGGATTTCGCGGAGGCGGCGAGCAAGCTGTGGAACGCGCTGGAGCCGTATGTCCGTGAGCGCCTGCAGCAGGAGGACCGCAACAAGTACACGCCCGAGTACTACAACCAGGGAAGCGGGGAGGCGCCTTGGGCAGCCCTGGCCTACGGCGACCTGGAGGGATATCGCAGCGCCCTCGGCTCGATGCCGCTGCTCGCGGCTCAGCTGAAGACATACCCCGGGCACGAGGAGCGCTACGCCCGGGCGGTGCGGCGCTTCAACAAGGGCCTGTCGGAAGCCGAAGCGACGGTAATCGCGCGCTCGGTGCTGACCTACTGCGAAATGACCGACTGGAGGGTCGACCCACGGCTGGTGATGGCCGTCGTCAGGGCGGAGAGCGCGTTCCGCCCAGAGGCGGTCAGCAGGACGGGAGCGATGGGCCTCGGCCAGCTGATGCCCGCCACTGCCAGCGGGTTCGGCATCCGCAATGCGTTTGACCCAGTGCAAAACCTATACGTCTGCGTGAAGTACTTGGAGCGCGAGATATACCGCTGGCGGGGGTCCGACAACTGGCTGGAGCTGGTGCTGGCCAGCTACAACGCCGGGCCGGGCGCCGTGCAGCGCTTCGGCGGGGTTCCCCCGTACCAGGAAACTCGCAGCTACGTGACCATTGTGAAACGCTACCTCTGGGAGTTTGCGCCTGAGCTGAGGGGAAAGCTATGAGCATCCAGACTGTCGTGAAACGCACCCCGCTTTACGACCGCCACGTCGAGCTGGGCGCGCGCATGGGCACCTTCGCGGGATTTGAGATGCCCTTGTGGTACAGCGGCGTGGTCGCCGAGCATCTCGCTGTGCGCAAGCAGGTGGGGCTCTTCGACCTGACGCACATGGGGGAGGTGTTCGTTTCGGGACGGCAGGCGTTCGACCTGGTGCAATACCTGACGTGCAACGACGTGCGCCGCATCGGCGACGGCCAGTGCCAGTACACGCTTTTCCCCACCCCCGAGGGAGGCGTCGTGGACGACCTGATCGTCTACCAGTTCAACCCCGAGGAGTACATGCTGGTAGTCAACGCCAGCAATAGAGATAAGGACTTCGACTGGATCACACGGCACGACCACTTCGACTGCCAGGTGGTCAACCGCAGCGATGAACTGACGATGGTTGCGGTCCAGGGGCCGCTGACCGACCCGCTGCTGAAGGCCTTCGGCCTGAAGAGCATTGAGCACCAGCCGGCGTTCAGCTTCCGTCAGCTGAAGGTGCAGAGCAACAAGGTCATCGTGGCCGGGACCGGCTACACCGGGGAGCGGGGGTTTGAGCTGATTGTGGACAACAGCCTGGCCACGTGGCTCTGGGACAGGCTGCTGGACGTGGGCCAGGAGTTTGGCGCCGTGCCCATCGGCCTGGGCGCCCGTGACACCTTGCGCCTTGAAATGGCCTACAGCCTGTACGGCCATGAGCTGACGGACGAAACCTCCGTCCTGGAAGCTAACTTGGCCTGGACGGTCCGCTGGGGGCCGGATTTCATCGGCAAGGAATTCCTCCTCCAGCAACGCGATGAAGGGGTGAAGCGGCTGATCACGGGGCTGACAGTGGACAAGAACCAGGGCGCGCCGCGGCACAGCGCCCCGGTCTACGCCCCCGGCGGCAAGGAGATCGGCCACATCACGAGCGGTAGCTTCAGCCCGTCGCTCGACAAGGGCATCGGGCTTGCGCTGCTGCCCGTTGAGTTTAGCGAGCCGGGCTCTGCCATCGCGGTGGAGATCCGGGGCAAGCGCGTGGCGGCGAAGACCTGCGAGACGCCCTTCTACCACCGGCCGAAGTAGACCTCCCCGCGCCCTAGTGTAAGAAGTGGCGGTAGGGCGCGAACACGAAGGGCACGCGCAGCTTGTTGGCAGCGCTCACGACTTCCTGGTCGCGCTTGGACCCGGCGGGGGCGACGATGCAGCCGACCTTCGCCTTGGCGGCCAACTCGATCGCGTCTGCAAAGGGGAAGAAGCCGTCGCTGACCAGCACGGCGCCCGAGGCGCGCTTGCCCGCCTTGCGCAAGGCGATCTCCGCGGCGTCGACCCGGGACATCTGGCCCGAGCCTGCGCCGACCATGACTCGGTCCTTCACCAGGCAGATCGAGTTGCTTCTGAGGAAGCGGATGAAGGTCAGGCCCAAAAGGATGTCCTGCCGCAACGCCTCCGCTGGAGCGTGATCGGTGACGGCCTGCAAATCCTCCCAGTTCTCTTGCACCAAGTCGTGCTCCTGAAGCATCACGCCGAACAGGTGCGCGCTGAGCTTGGCGCCAGCGGCCAGCGCGGTGCGGCAGTCCGCGGGCGTGGCCTGCACCAGGCGGAGGTTGAGCTTGCTCGCCAGCACCTGCCGGGCATCCGCATCGAAAGTTGGCGCCACGACGATCTCGAAGAACGTCTTGCGCAGCTCATCCGCGAGGGCTCCGCCTACGGGACAGCTCAGCCCGACGACCCCGCCGAAAGCGCTCTGGGCGTCGGCCTCGCGGGCTCTAATGAACGTGTCCACCTCGTTGGCACCCACTGCGATGCCGCAGGGGTTGAGGTGCTTCACGATGCAGGCGACGATGGGCTCTGGATACTCGGCGCTCACGATCGCCAGGGCGGATGAGGCATCGAGGAAGTTGTTGTAGCTCATCTCCTTGCCCTGGAGCACCTTGAACGGGACAACCGACAGATTCGGGCCGGCATAGCGCGCCGCGCGCTGGTGCGGATTCTCGCCGTAGCGCAGGTTCTGCACGCGCTTGAGCTGAAGCGTGACCTTGTCCGGGAGCAGCTCCTTGGGCGCAGCCCGCGGCTTCTCCACCAGCGCCTCCTTGGGCAGCATGCCTTGGAACCAGGCGTTCAGGGCAGCATCGTAGGTCGCCACGGCGGCGAACGCCTCGCTGGCCAGCCTCAGCCGGGTTTCCGGGCTGATCGTGCCGCTTACCTTGAGCTCACGGCTAATCTCGCGGTACTGCTCGACGCTCGAAATGACAGCAACGTGTTGGTAGTTCTTGGCCGCCGCGCGCACCAGCGTCGGGCCGCCGATGTCGACCATCTCCATCGCCCCTGCGGCTACTGCCATGGCGGAGGCCGGCTTTTGGGGCAAAGCGTAAAAGTTGACCACGACGAAGTCGATCGGCGTGATCCCCTGCTTCTGCAGGTCCTTCATGTGGCTGGGGTTGGAGCGATCCGCCAGGATCGCCGCGTGGACCTGCATCTGGAGCGTCTTCACCCTGCCCCCAAGCAGCACCGGAGACTTGAAAATGCGGGAGAGCTCCTTGCACGGAACGCCCGATTCCCTTAGCCTGGCATAGGTCCCGCCTGTGGCAAGCAAGTCGTAGCCGGACTTCAGCAGGTCCCGCCCAAAGTTGGAGATGAAGCGCTTGTCTGCAACGCTGAGCAGGGCGTACTTCTTCGCTGCCATAGCACTCTCCGCCTGGGTTTTCGGAGCGGATATGATACCACGCCAAACCGCCTATCACCGTGCCGCTATGCACCCGCTCGCCAGCCGCGCCGCGGATTTGTTATCATCCCAGTGCACATGCTTGAGCTGCCGCACATCCGGAACTTCTGCATCATCGCCCACATCGATCACGGCAAGTCGACGCTCGCCGATCGCATCATCGACATCTGCGGCGCGATTGAGGCCCGCAAGATGCGCGACCAAGTCCTGGACCGCATGGACCTGGAGCGCGAGCGCGGCATCACCATCAAGCTGCAGGCGGTGCGGCTGAACTATCCTTCCTCCGACGGCGGGACCTACGAGCTGAACTTGATTGACACGCCGGGCCACGTCGACTTCGCCTACGAGGTGTCGCGCAGCTTGCGAGCGTGCGAGGGGGCGATCCTCCTCGTGGACGCTGCCCAGGGCATCGAGGCCCAGACGCTTGCCAACCTCTACCTGGCCCTGGACGGCAATCTCGAAATCATCCCGGTGATGAACAAGATCGACTTGCCCGTGGCGCGGCCAGAGGAGGTGGCGCAGGAGATCACGGGGATCATCGGCGGCAAGCCCGAGGACGTGCTGCGCGTCTCGGCCAAGACCGGCGAAGGAGTGGAGCAACTGCTCGAAGCGATCGTACGCCAGGTGCCCCCGCCGCGGGGCGATCCCGACGGGGCGCTGCGCGCGCTCGTCTTCGACAGCCACTACGACAAGTACCGCGGCGTGATCACCTACTGCCGCGTCTTCGACGGGCGCGTCAGGCCCGGCGACCGGGTACTGCTGATGAGCTCCGGGCGCAAGCACGAGGTCGTCGAGGTAGGTATCTTCAACCCGGAAATGCAGCCGACGACCAGCCTGATGGCGGGCGAAGTCGGCTACGTGGCATCGGGGATCAAGACGGTAAGCGAGGCGAGAGTGGGCGACACGCTTACGGGCGCTGACAACCCTACGCCGCAGCCGATACCTGGCTATCAGGAGGCGAAGCCGCTGGTGTTCTGCAGCTTCTACCCGTCACAGGCGGAGGGCGTGGACGATCTGCGGGCGGCGCTGGAGAAGCTCAAGCTGAACGACGCCGCGCTGCACTTCGAGCAGGAGAGCAGCGAGGCGCTGGGCTTCGGCTTCCGCTGCGGGTTCCTCGGACTTCTGCACATGGAGATCGTCCAGGAGCGCCTCGAGCGCGAGTACGACCTGGATCTCGTCTCCACAAGTCCCTCCGTCGTCTACCAGCTCAAGCTGAATGACGGCGCCTCGGTCATCCTCGACAACCCCGCGCGATTCCCAGACCTGACGCGCATCGCCAGCATCGCCGAGCCCGTGGTGGAAGCGCAGGTGCTTGTGCCGAACAAGTACATGTCGGCGGTGATCGACCTCTCCAAGGGGAGGCGCGGCGAGCTGCTCGGCTCCGACTACATCGGCTCCGACCGGCTCAACCTCAAGCTCAGCTTGCCGCTGGCGGAGATCCTCTTCGACTTCTACGACCACCTAAAGACCATCTCCCGCGGGCTGGCCAGCTTCGACTATCAGTTCTCCGGCTACCGCGAAGCCGACCTGGTGAAGGTGGACATCCTCGTCAACGGCGAGCGGGCCGACCCGCTATCGTTCATCTGCCACCGCAGCGAGGGCCACTACCGCGGGCGCAAGGTCGTCGAGCAGCTGCAGCGCACCATCCCGCGCCACCAGTTCCAGATCCCGCTGCAAGCCACCATCGGCACAACCGTGATCGCCCGCACCAACATCGCCGCGCTGCGCAAGGACGTGACGGCGAAGTGCTACGGCGGCGACATCAGCCGCAAGCGCAAGCTCTTGGACCGGCAGAAGAAGGGCAAGACGCGGATGAAGATGATCGGCAGCGTGGACATCCCGCAGGAAGCGTTCCTCGCCGTGCTGCGATATGATGAACCGCGGAAGGAGAAGTAGCTCATGTGTGCGATGGCATCGGGGCACGCCGCTGGGACAAACGGCTAGCGCCATGAGCAGGACAGCGTACTGCCGCATCGCAGCTGCTCTCGCCGCAGTTCTTCTCTGGCACGGCCGGGCGCTTGCGGGGCCCGAGGCGATCGAAGTCCTCGTGGGTACTGGCGAGGGCACGTTGGACAATCCGCAGCCGAACATCAACGACTCCCATCTCGTGGTGGCCTTCTGCTACGACCTCAAGCCGTTCCTGGATCGCAAGCTCGGCTGGCGCCCCGGGGGGGAATGGCAGTACCGCATCGAGCCATTCGTCAGCATCGTCAACCGGCCCAAGAGCCGCACGGAAGCGGGCGCGATGTTCGCCATTAAGGCGAGCTGGAAGGCTGGGCCGGTCAGCGTGTATGCCAAGGGCGGGACGGGGACGATGTACACGTCGCTCGACACGCTGGAGCAGGCTACCCGCCTCAACTTCGTCCATTACGCGGCCATCGGCCTCTCCTGTAGGGTGAGCAAGGATGCGAGTGTCAGTGTTGAGCGCTGGGTGCGGCACTACTCCAATGCGAGAATCGCCACTCCTAACAGCGGGATCGACACCAGCGACTGGCTGGTGGGCTACACCTGGGATCTGCGCTAGCTGCCCGCCGTGACACGCACCGCTGCCGGCTTGCCAATGCGGAACGCGTATGCGAGCAGCAAGTAGACCGCCGCGCTAACTAGGATGCAGGGGATGCTCGCGCCGGACGTCCACGGCGTGGCGCTGAGCTTCAGCCCAGTGACGCCGCCGAGCGCGTTGATGCTTGAAAAGCCCTGCGCCCAGTCGTAGACCGCGAATCCCACGATCCAGGCCATGATCGCCCGCCAGTTGTACCCCCCAAGGTACCAGTACGGCCCGCCGCGCTCAGCTATGCGCGCTGCTTGAACCTGTCTGCGACGCAGGAAGTAGTGGTCCACGAGGACGACGGTGAACGCCGGCAGGAACACCGCGCCGATGGCCAGCAGAAACGGCTGGTAGCCAAAGACGTTCAGCGTCAGCGCAATCACCGTGCCCAGTGCGCCGGCGATGACGTTGCTCATGCGCGCGGGTAGCCGGGGGAAGAGATTCTGGGCGCTGACCACGGTGCTGTAGATGTCGAGGAACGTCGTAGTGACCGTGCTGAGCAGGACGAGCAGTATGGCTGCCAGGGCCCAGGCGAAGCCCTGCCCGCCCATCACCGAGAGCACCATGCTGTCCGGCGTGTCGGTGTGCGTGGCGAGCGCGACGAGCAGGCCCACGGCGTACATCCAGACACCGCCCACGAAATAGCCCCAGAACGTGCCCGACGCTCCGGCGCGGCCCTTCACGGCGTAGCGGCTGTAGTCCGCCACCAGCGGCAGCCAGCTCACGCTCATGGCGATGACGAGGTCGGCGGCGCCCAGCGCCTGCAGCGGCGTGCCGGCGGCCTGCCCCCACAAGGCCCGCACGTCGTACTTCAGCAGCACGACCGCCGTCATGGCCACCGTCAGCAGCAGCAGCAGGATGGTGCTCACGCGCTGCGCCGCCTTCCAGAACCTGCTCCCGCCCCAGGCCCAGAGCGTGCACAACGCGCCCAGCAGGATGATCCAGACGAAGCGCATCGCCGGGACGCTCTCCCCACTGGGCAGCCCCAGGAAGCCGGCCACGATGTTCAGGTACAGGTACGTCGCGAACAGCATCCAGCCGGTCCAGCCGATGAGCTGCAGCACGTTGAGGAAGGCCGGGATGTAGCTGCCGCGGATGCCGAAGACTGGCCGCGTGAGCACGAGCGTGGGCAGCCCGGTCTCGGCGCCGCTGCGCGCCATGGCCGCCATCAGCCCGTTGCCGACGACGCGGCCGCAAACGATAGCGATGAGGCCGAGGCCCAGTCCGAGCGCGGTCAGCGGCGCAAGACCCCCGCCCCAGATCTCGCCGATGCTGATCGCCGCGCCGAACCAGAGCTGGGTGATGTCGAACGTGGTGAGAATGCGCTGCTTGGGGGCGACAGGCTCAGTACTTAGGCCAGGGTGCTCCTCGGTCATATCAGTACCTCCAAAGCACCGGCGTAACGGGCTTCCTGAGCGCTCATCCACGCTCCTCGGCTGGCAGGGCACCGCGGCGGAGCCCCGGGGTCGGTCACGTCCTTACGCCGGCATTACCCGGATCAAGTTGTGTGGGTCGGATTGCTCCCTCTCAGCCAGTGCGCAGCCAATCCGGCAACGCCTGGGCTCCCCACGCGACAAGGCCATCTTAGCACCGTCCGCTACTCAGAATGCCCAGGCTTATCCGAAAGAGCGTCATTCTCCAAGGGAAAGTGCCCGGCGACTGCGACCGGCAGGTAATGCCCGCCTTCGGTGGCGATCTGCTCCAGCAGGGGCTTCAGCTCGTCAGCTGAAGGCGGCCCCAGCAACTCCACATCCGCTCGCCAGTTCGTCTCAGCCATGCCTTCGGCCACGCGCCAGCCTGCACCCGTGGTCTCAGCAAGCGGGGCTGGCCCAGGAAAGCCGCGCGCCAGCCGCTTCACGCCACTGTAGCGCTCCGTGCTGAACATGAGCCACTGCTGGACCGGCGCGGCGTCGGGCGTCCGCGGGGCGGGCACGAGGCGGTAGTTCCACCCAGTGTACATCCGCACGCGGTAGGGATCGTGCTTACCGAAGTAGTAGTCTTCAACCGGGATACGGCGTTTGGAGCCCAGCGGGCTCACGCCGGCGTTGATCACCTTCGTATTCCAGCCCTTGGCCACGTCTACCGGCACCCACCCTGCCCCCTCAAGCCAGAACTCCGCCCACGTGTGCCCTCCCCCCGCGAGATCCGGTGCGTATGCCAGCCCGGCGACGGTACGGGCGGGGATGCCGGCCGAGCGCAGCATCGCCACAAGTACGCTCGACAGCTCGTCGCACTGGCCTGACTTGCTCTGCCACGTCCGGAAGGTGTCTAGCAGGGCAGACTGGCCGTTGTAGATGATGCGGAACGGCTGGGTATCGTCGTACTGGAAGTTGCGATGGATGTAGTTGTAGCAGTTCAGCACCGTGTCCACGACGCGCGCGTCGGGGTCACGGCATTCCCGCGCTTGACGGGCAAGCTCGGCGTGCAGCAGGATCGGCGGGTCCTCGCCCAACCAGCGCGCCTGGTCGTTGGCCGTCCCGCCGATCCGCACCTCGCGCAAGGGGCCCCAGTAGGTGTACTCCTCGAAGGTCACGAACTCCCAGGCGGCGGTGATCTGCACCTCCCCGGGAAGCAGGTCCCCCGGCGCCAAGTCGTAGTACAGGCACTCTCCCGACTCGTCAGTGGACGGCGTGTCCCGCTGCGGGGGCGGGTCGGAGTAGAGCAGGTGCACGCCCCGCACCCCATCGCGTTCCTGAGGGCCGACGAGCCATACCTCGTAGGTGCCGCGTCCGACGGCAGAGCGCACAGCCTCAAGGCTTTCCCCTGGCCTGTGAACAAACTTCTCCACCTCGGGGACGATCTGCCGCACGCGATATGTGCAGCTCAGCCGCCACTTGAGCGGCTGCATGTAGTTGAGCCCCGGCTTCAGCCCGTCAGCTTCGCTTCGCTTGGCCGTGCAGCTCACGACGGCCAGCGCAGCGATGGCAATCCAGCAGGCAAAGCCCGCACGGTGCACAAACACGCCTAGAGCAACCACAGGAGTCATACCGGCGCGGATTCTAACACGGCTGCAGGGTAGAATGTGGACGAGATGCGACTGCCTCGTGCGGCGTGGCCCATTGAGCTGCTGAGAGCAGCTTGGCCGCTCGCCGCAGTCGCCCTCAGCGTGCTTAGGCCGGGCCCTGGCGCCCCTCCTGAAGCGCCGCAGCCGCAATCCGCCCGCGGTGCGAGCATCGCTTCACCACCCGCGGACGCATCGGGCAGCCGTGCTTACTTCTCAGTCGCAAGCAGTCAGGGGGGCGGCAAGATCTTCTGGACCATCCCAGAGGGCGGGCGCGTCCACCTCAGCATCTACTACCCGCCGGAGCAGACCACAGCGCGCAACCACCCTGCGCCTCGCCGCGGTCGGGCGCAGCACTCGCAGTAACCCATCCACGCCTGTCTACGGTAATATTGATCCGTTGATCAGGATTGGCTGCTCCCCACATCTCAACGCGCGGCCGCTGACCGAGGGTCTCGACGGCGAATCTGGCGTCGAACTCACAGTGGCCAGCCCGGCGCGTCTCGCGGACCTGTTGCGCGCCGGCTGGCTGCACGCCGCGCTCACGAGCAGCAGCGAGTGCTTCGGCGCCGACTACTCCATCATCCCCGGCGCGGCGATCAGCTCGGCCTCCGCCACCGCCGACGCCGTGCTCTTTTCCCGAGTCCCGCTGACGCACCTGCGCCGCGTCGCACTGAACGCAGCCAGCCGGTCCACAAACCTGCTGCTGCGCCTCGTACTGCACTGGCTCAGGCCGGGCGCGGCGATCACCTACGAGATCCGCCCGGAGGACACCTGCCGCTCTCTCGCCGACTGCGACGCCTGCCTGCTGATCGGCGATGGCGCGATCGTCGACACTGACGTGGCTGAGTACCGCTATGACTTAGCGCGGCTGTGGTGGGAGCATACGGGGCTGCCGATGGTGCTCAGCCTTTGGCTCGCCAGGCCCGGGGTCGACAAGCGAGTCGTACGCCTGCTGAACAGCGCCCGCGAGCGCGGACTGTCCAGGCTCCATGCCTTGGCGGAGGAGTACGCCAACGCACGCGGGTGGGATCGCACGCTGGTGACCAGCTACCTGACTGAGGCGATGGACTACACCTGGACGCCCCGGCATGAGGAGTCGCTCCTGCGATTCGGCGCTGAGCTGCACGCTCTGGGCCTCGTCCCCGGCCGCCGGGATCTTCGCTACCTCGGTGAGAACAGCGAGAGCAGTCAGGCCCCGGTCGAGTCCAGCCAGGCGACGTAGTCAGCGATGCCCCTGGCCGGCGACCACTCCGGCTCGTAACCCAGCACCGCCTGAGCCCTGCTCAGATCAGCCTGCGTGTGATCCTGGTAGGAGGCGGCATACGGGTTGTCGATGTACTCCGGCTCCAGGCCAGTGCCCAGCAGGCTGTTGAGCACGCCGACAATCTCGTTGAAGCTTGTGGCCTGGCCGCTGCCGATGTTGAACACGCCCGGCGACATGGACTCGCCCGCCAGAATCGTGCCCCGCACGGCATCGCGCACGTAGACGAAGTCGCGCCGCTGCTCGCCCTGGCGAAACAGCCTAGGCCGCTGCCCGGCGCGCATCTGACGGTAGAGCTGGTAAACCATGCTGGCCATCTTGCCCTTGTGCGCCTCGCCCGGGCCGTAGACGTTGAAATACCGCAGGCCGGTGATCGCCGGGCCGTCTAGGCTGGCGGCGGCGCGCGCCAAGTTGTCCATCACGGCCTTGGAGAAGCCGTAGACGTTCGCCGGGGCGGAGGGCTGATCCTCGGTCATCACGCCGCTGGCCTTGCCGTAGGTGGCCGCGCTGCTAGCGTAGACCAGGCGGATGCCGTGTGTGAGCGCGAAGCTCAGCGCGCGGCGGAAGCCCTCGACGTTGCGCCTGAGCATCAATCCCTGGTCCGTCACTGTGGTGTCCGTTATCGATGCGAGGTGGTAGATCAGCCCCACCGTCGCGCCGTCAAACAACCTGTCCCAGTCCATTTCCTCGCACGGCAGCGGGACGACGTCCCCCGTGTACCCGATGAGATTGCGGTAGTCGCCGGAACTGAAATCGTCAACAACAATCAGCTCCGCGGTGGGGTCGCGGCCGGCCAGGGCCCGCACCAGCTGGGACCCGATGAACCCGCCACCGCCGGTCACGATAACCCGCACGAGGGGATGATAGCATCTCCGTTGCGCTGGGCGGCGCTTGCCGGCGATGAAGTGCTGCGGGTCGTCGGAGCAGCGCCCCTTGCAGTCTGGGCGGCAACTATGCTATCTTTCTTCTTCTGCCGGCTTGCCGGCCCGACCCAGGACGGTGCCATTTCTCAATGCCAACGATTAACCAATTGGTGCGCAAGGGGCGGCATATGCCCAAGCGCAAGAGCAAGAGCCCGGCGCTCAAGTCATGCCCGCAGCGCCGCGGAGTGTGCACGCGCGTTTGGACAGTGACACCCAAGAAGCCGAACTCGGCGCTGCGCAAGGTAGCGCGCGTCAAGCTGACCAGCGGCTTCGAGATTACCGCCTACATCCCAGGCATTGGGCACAACCTCGCTGAGCACAGCGTGGTGCTGGTGCGCGGTGGCAAAGTGAAGGACCTGCCCGGGGTGCGCTACCACATCATCCGCGGGACTCTGGACGCCGCCGGAACCGCGGATCGCAGGCAGGGCCGCAGCAAGTACGGTACGAAGCGCAAGAAGTAAGGAGCTGGAGGCCGATGCCGCGAGACCCAAGAACCGTCGTAAAGCGCACACCCGAGCCAGATCCCGTCTACGGGTCCACGCTGGTCAGCAAGTTCATCAACAACATCATGCGCCGGGGTAAGAAGAGCGTGGCGCAGCGCCTGTTCTACACGGCGCTGTCGATTGTCGAAAAGCGCGCCAACAAAGAGCCGATCAAGGTCTTCGAGCAGGCGGTGCAGAACGCGCTCCCCACGCTCAAGGTAAAGAGCCGCCGCGTGGGTGGAGCCACCTACCAGGTCCCGGTCGAGGTGCGGGCGGAGGAGCGCTACGCGCTGGCGATGCGCTGGATCATCTCCGCGGCCAAGGCTCGGGGCGGCAAGGACTTCTCCTCGAAGCTGGCCGCTGAGCTGCTGGACGCGGCGAACGGCACGGGGTCGAGCGTGAAAAGACGGGACGACACACACAAGATGGCCGAGGCCAATAAGGCCTTTGCCTCCTTCCGCTTCTAGTCTCCTGTGGAGCGGTGTTGTCATGGGCGATCTCACTCTTACGCGCAATATCGGGATCGCCGCCCACATCGACGCCGGTAAGACCACGCTGACTGAGCGCATTCTCTTCTACACCGGCCGCCAGCACAAGATGGGGGAGGTGCATGAAGGCTCCACCACGATGGACTGGATGGAGCAGGAGAAGGAGCGCGGGATCACGATCACCTCCGCGGCGACGTACTGCCATTGGGAGGGGCACAGCATCAACATCATCGACACGCCGGGCCACGTCGACTTCACCATCGAAGTTGAGCGCAGCCTGCGCGTCCTGGACGGCCTGGTCTTCGTGCTCTGCGGCGTGGGCGGGGTCCAGCCCCAGAGCGAGACCGTATGGCGCCAAGCCAACCGCTACCGCGTGCCGCGCATCGCCTTCGTCAACAAGATGGACCGCGCGGGGTCGAGCTACTTCGACGTCATCGCCAAGATGCGGGAGAAGCTCATGGCCAGGGCGATCGCCGTCCAACTGCCCATCGGAGCCGAGGCCTCCTTCCGCGGCGTGATCAGCCTGCTGGAAGGCGCGGCCTACTTCTACGACAGCGACATTCTCGGCGCCACGGTGCGGAAAGAGGACGTTCCTTCCGAGTACCGTGCGGAGTATCAGAAGCGCCGGCACGAGTTGATCGAGGCGATCGTCGAAACCGACGACGAGCTGATGGAGCTATACCTGGAGGACGAAAGCGCGATGACCACCGAACACCTGCGCGCGGCGCTGCGCCGGGCGGTGCTCAACCAGGGCCTCGTCCCCGTCTTCTGCGGCAGCGCGTTCAAGAACAAAGGCGTGCAAAGCCTGCTGACCGCCGTCAACTACTACCTTCCCAGCCCGCTCGATGTGCCCCCGATGAAGGGCTTCAACCCCCGCACCGGCAAGACCGAAGAGCGGCCCTGCGACCCCGACGGGTCATTCTCCGCCATCGCTTTCAAGATCGCCGGCGACCCGCATGTCGGCCGTATTACCTTTACGCGCGTGTACAGCGGCCGCCTAAAAAAGGGCGGCCAGGTGCACAACGTCAGCCGCGACAGCGTAGAGCGGGCCAGCCGAATCTTGCGCATGCACGCCAACCAGCGCGAGGACCTGGAGGAATGCCAGGCCGGGGACATCGTCGCCCTGGTCGGGATGAAGAAGAGCATCACCGGGGACACCCTGACTGACCGGGACCACCGCCTACTCTTCGAGTCGATCTACATCCCCGAGTCGGTGATTGACATCGCCATCGAGCCCAAGACCAAGGCCGACAGCGAGAAGATGCTCCACGCGCTGGCCTTGCTGGCCGAGGAGGACCCGACCTTCCACCACTCGTTCAACGAGGAGACGGGACAGGTGATCATCTCCGGCATGGGCGAGCTGCACCTGGAGATCATCGTGGACCGCCTTCTGCGCGAGCACCGGGTTGCGGCGAACGTGGGCAAGCCGCAGGTGGCGTACCGCGAGACGATCACCGCCTCCGTCAGCGGGATCGAGGGCCGCTACGTGAAGCAGACCGGCGGCAAGGGACACTACGGGCACGTGATAATCAACGTCAGCCCCGCTCCGCGCGAGCGCACCGAGGCCGGGGGCCTGGTGTTCAACAACGCGGTCACGGGAGGCGAGATCCCCAAGGAGTTCATCCCGAAGGTTGCCGCTGGCATCCGCGACGCCCTGCGCAGCGGCGTGCTCGCTGGGTTCCCGGTACTCGGCGTGGAAGTGACCCTCACCGGCGGGTCATCCCATGAGGTCGATTCCAACGACCTGGCATTCAAGGCCGCAGGCTCACTGGCCATTCGGGAAGCGCTCAGGCACTGCCACCCCCGCCTGCTGGAGCCAACGATGCGCGTGGAGGTCGTCACCCCCGAGGAGTTCATCGGCACGCTCCACGGCGACCTGACTTCACGGCGCGGGCAGGTGAGCAGCATCACGCCGGGCGAGCCGGGCTACCAGATCCTCGTCGGCGAGGTGCCCCTGGCGGAGATGTTCGGATACTCAACGGACCTCCGCAACAAGAGCCAGGGCCGGGCGACGTACACGATGGAGTTCCTGCGCTACGCCGAAGTGGCGAAGCAAACCGCGCACGAGATCATCGCCCGTTTCGGCGGCTCGTACGTCGAGTGATCCCTCGGGCCGCGCGGCGAAAACGGCGGCCAGACGCTCAGATCTTGATGCGCATCCAGCGGCCGCGGCGGAACACCAGGTAAATCGCCAGCGCGCCACACCATGACGCCGCGACGCCCGCCCACCAGATGAACCGCGGATCCCGGAGATCAACGAACGGGGCCAGGCACATCCTCGCCCAGAACAGCGCGCGCGGCTGCGTGCCGGTGGTGATATACAGGCCACCCAGGATGAGCGGCAACTGGATCAGCCACGCGCTGCCGAGGGCGACCCACATTGGCGGCTTGGTATCGCCGCTGCCCCAAAACGCGCCGCCCAACGGCGCCGCGATCCCCACGGCGAGGAACGCCCAGACGTTGATGCGCAGGATGCGCGTGCCCCAGGCGACGGTCTGGGCCGCGGCCGCCGAAGGGCCTGGGACAAAGAACCGGATGAGCGCCGGGGCAAACTGGTAGAACAGGATCAGCCCGACGGTGAGCAGCGCCGCCGTGGTCAGCACAGCCAGGTACACACTCCTCTGGGCGCGGCGCGGCTTGAGGGCCCCAAGGTTCTGCCCGACCATCGTGGTCACCGCCTGGGAGACTCCGCTTAGGGGCACGGAGACCATGCCGGAGAGAGTGCCGTTGATGCCGTTCGCCGCGAAGACCGCCGTCCCGAACAGGTTGATCACCCGCCCGATGATCAGCTGCGCCACGCTCGTCATGTTCTCGCCGATGGCCGGTGGCGTGCCGATGCGCAGGATGCGCCAGATCGTGCGCCAGTCCCAACTGAAGAAGTGCCTCCAGCCAACGTGGATGAAGGTGCGGCCGGCGGTGAACAGGTAGAGGCCCATCACGAACATCACGCAGATCGAGGCGAAGCTGGCCCAGGCCGCGCCCGCCACGCCCATCCCCAGGCCCGGCAGCACCGCGATCGTGTGCGTGATCCCCAGGCGGGGCAGCGGTCCGATGTGAACATGCGAGAAGATGAAGAACGGGTCAAGGGCCATGTTGAGCGCCGTGCTCATCGCGCTGATGATCATCAGCCGCCGCATGTCCCCGATGCCGCGCAGGGCCGTGTTCAGCGTGAAGGTGCTGAAATAGATGGGGATGACCGAGAACATCACCGTCGAGTAGCGCAGGCCCTGCTCGACCACCTCCGGCGCGCTGCCGAACGCCACCCACGCCCAGCGCTGGAACACCAGCCCCAGCACCATCACCGCGACGGCGATGACCAGCTTGAAGGCGAAGGTCTGGCCGATCAGCCGCCGGCAGTCGCCGAACTGGCGCGCCCCGTAAGTACGGGCAATCAGCGCCACCGAGCCGATGCCCACGATCTGGTTGAAGATCACGAACACCATGAAGAAGTACTGATAGGTGGAGGTGACGGCAATGGCGGAAGGGCCCAGCCGCCCGAGCCAGAGCATGTTCACGAAGTTGTAACTGAAGTTGAACAGGTTGGCGAGCGAACCCGGGATCGCCAAGAAGATCACATGCTTGAGGATGCTGCCCTCGCTGAGGTTCGGCGGCTCCCGGCGCCTATGGCTATGCCCTCCCCCATGCTCAGCCGCCTCGCCTCCCATGCGCGCCGCCCTGTCCTACGCCCGCCACTGAAAGCGGGTCCCGCGCGGCCAAACGGCCGCCGTTCGCCAGGTTGCCATGGCCCCATGAGTGCGCGGCAAAGCAGCTAAGACAATGGTGGAGACGCAGAGCACGGAGCAGGATTCTAGCACCGGTGAGCCGTGCACGCTGGGGCCGAATCGCAGGCCAATACGTGGCAAGCGGGAAGCCCCTCCCCGCAGCCCGTGCTACTCCACGACCACGCTCTTGGCCAGGTTGCGGGGCTGGTCGATGTCGCAGCCGCGGAGGCGGGCGGAGAAGTAGGCGAACAGCTGCAGCGGCAGCGCCATGAGCAGCGGGCTGAACACCTGCGGGCAGTCCGGGAACGCGAAAGTGTGCACGCGATAGCCTGCAAAACGCTCGGGGACGTTGGTGACCACCATCACCTCGCCCTTGCGGCTGAGGATCTCCTCCATGTTCCCCACCATCTTCTCCACCAGCGGCGAGTGCGGCGCGAGGATGCAGCTCGGAAAGCCGGGCTCGATGAGCGCGATGGCGCCGTGCTTCATCTCACCGCCGGCGTAGCCTTCGGCGTGTACATAGCTGATCTCCTTAAGCTTGAGCGCGCCTTCCATGGCTACGGGGTAGCTGATGCCCCGGCCCAGGTAGTAGAAGTGGTTGACAGCTTTGTAGACTTCTGCGAGCTCCTCGATGTCGTGGATACGCTCAAGCACAGCCTCCATCTTGGCCGGTATAGCCAGGAGCTCCGTCTTCAGGCGCCTCACTTCCTCGGGCGTGCTGCTGCCATCGCGTTCAGCGATCCAGAGTGCGATGAGGTACACCATCGCCAGCTGGCATGTGAACGCCTTAGTGGAGGCGACGCTGATCTCCGGCCCCGCCATTGTGTATAGCGTCAGATCCGCCACGCGCGTGAGCGAGCTGCCGACGACATTGCAGACTGCCACGATGCGGCTGCCCATACTCTTCTGCGCCCGCACCGCACCCAGCGTGTCCGCCGTCTCCCCACTCTGGCTGATCGCGATGGTCACTACCTCCGGCCCGGTGGGCGCCTGGTGGTACTGCGCCTCGTGGGCGTACTCGATGCGGCAGGGGATACCCGCCAGCCCTTCGAGCACGTACTTCCCAACCTTGCAGGCGTGATAGGCCGTGCCGCAGCCCACGAGGCTGATCAGCCTGATCTCCTGCTCGGCGGCAAACTCATCGAGGCCCGGCAATTCCACCGGCGAGTCGGCTGACGGCAGGTGGCGCTCCCACATCCGGCGTAGCACCTCCGGCTGCTCGTGAATCTCCTTGAGCATGTAGGTCTCAAAGCCGCCCTTCTGCGCCTGCTCGACGCTCCAGCCGATGTGCTCCCGCGGGCGCCGGACTTCCTCGCCTGTCGTGAAGTCAATGAGCTTCACATTGCGCCCGTCGAGCACGGCCAGCTCACCGTCCTCCAGGTAGGTTACGTCCCGCGTGTGGGCGAGAAACGCCGTAACGTCGCTGGCGAGGTAGGTCGCGTCGGTGCCATGTCCGATGAGCAGCGGCATCTTGTGCCGCGCCGCGACCATCGACCGCGGCTGATCCAGGGCCAGAACGCAAAGAGAGAAGCTGCCCTCCAGCCGCTGGCCAGCCTTGCGCACGGCGTCAGCAAGATCGCCGTTGTACAGGCTGCCGATGAGGTTGGCTGCCACCTCGGTGTCGGTGTCGCTGCTGAACTTCGCGCCCTGGGCCTCAAGCTCAGCCTTGAGCGCCGCGTAGTTCTCGATGATCCCGTTGTGCACCAGCGCGATGCGTCCCCGGTAATCCTGGTGCGGGTGGCTGTTGTCGTCGTTCGGCTCGCCATGCGTCGCCCAACGCGTGTGCCCCAGGCCGACCGTGCCCGTGAGCGGCTCGTCGCCCAGATGCTGCTCCAGCACGCCGATCTTCCCCGCCCGCTTGTAGATGAACATCCCCGCCTGGTCATTCTGGGCGCCATTGCCCTGCGCCGGCTTCAGGATGGCGACACCCGCGCTGTCGTAGCCGCGGTACTCCACGGCGCGCAGGCCCTCGATCAACAACTGGCGCAGGTCTCTCGTTCCCGTATGGACGACGATCCCCAGGATGCCACACATCGGCTTGCAGTTACCTCCCCTGCCAAGGATGAATCCAATATCGGTAGACGCTTGCGCTCAGTTAAACCTCCCAGGGGCGCTCAAAACCGCACCCTGAGCCGGGGATCCAGGTAGTCGCGCAGGCCGTCCCCAAAGAGATTGAAGCCGAGGACGGTGGCTCCCAGCGCCAGGCCTGGGTATACGCCCCACCAAGGCATGTCCGCCAGGAACGGCCGGCCCTCGGCCAGCATCCCGCCCCAACTCGCGGCGGGGGGCTGAACGCCCAAGCCCAGAAACGACAACCCGGCCTCCGAGAGGATGTTGTAGGCCACCTGCATCGTAGCCAGGACGATGATGGGGGCAAGGCAGTTCGGCAGGATGTGCAACATAACGATCCGGCCGTGCCCGCACCCGATGGCGCGCGCCGCCTCCACGAATTCCAGCTCCTTGAGGGCCAGCACCTGTCCGCGGAGCACGCGGGCGATGCCCGTCCACCCCGTGAGCCCCAGCGCAATGAACAGCCCCCAGATCCCGGGATCGACCTTGCCGGAGACTGAAACCAGCGCTTCCCGCACCACCGGCTGGTTTAGCGTGGCGAGAATGATGATCGCCAGCAGCATACCGGGGAAGGCGAAGAATACGTCTGTGACGCGCATCAGCACGTTGTCTAGCACGCCGCCGAAGTACGCCGCGGCGGTCCCGACCAGCACGCCAATGAGCAAATTCACCACCGTGGCGACGAGGCCGACCAGCAGCGACACCCGCGCCCCGTAGAAGAGCCGGGAGAGAATGTCGCGGCCGTTAACATCCGTGCCAAGCAGGAACCGCCCCGCGGCTTCACCAGCAGGCAGGCGCCGCCCAGCCATGGGCGAAGCTGCGTTGACGCCGAAGGTGTCAGTAATGGAATAGGCTGATCCGGGGCGCACGGCGCAGTACTGCCGGAACTGCGCGGCCGGGTCGAAGGGCGCAAGCCAGGTGCAGAACAGCGCCGCCCCCAGCGCCAGAGCGACGAGCACCGCGCCCACGAACATCCCGCGGTGGAGGTGCAAGGTGTGCCACAGGCGGCGCATCAGCCGTACCTCACGCGCGGGTCAATCGCGCCGTACACCAGGTCCACGGCGAGATTCACGATCACGAACACGCCCGCCATGAGCATCACGCCGCCGAGCACCACCGGGTAGTCGTACTGGTTGATCGCGTCTACCATCGCGCGGCCCAGGCCGGGCCAGGAGAAGACCGTCTCTGTCAGCACCGCGCCGGTGAGCAGCAGGGCGAAGTTGTTGCCGATGACCGTGACGATGGGAATGAGGGCGTTGCGTAGGGCATGCACCAGGAGCACCCTCCGAAAGGAGAGGCCCTTGGCCCGCGCGGTGCGGATGTAGTCCTGGCCCAGCACTTCGAGCATCGAGCTGCGGGTGAGCCGGGCGATAATCGCCATCGGCACCGTCGCCAGCGTCAGCCCAGGGAGCACGAAGTGTCGCCCCATCGCGTACCACCACAGGGCGATGCTGGGGCCATGCCACTGCGCCCGCAGCACCTCCAGGCTGCCCGCGTAGCGCATGTCCGAGACGGGCAGCCAGCCGAGATAGCTGGCGAAAACGAGCTGAAGCATCATACCCAGCCAGAACACGGGCACGGAAATGCCCGCCACGGCGAGCAGCATCAGTCCATAGTCCGCCGCCCGCCCGCGCCATGCGGCGGCTCCCACGCCCGTGGATACGCCCACTCCCACGGCGATGACCATGGCCACGAGCGTGAGCAGCAATGTGTTGACGAACTTCCGCGCCAGATACGGTGCCACCTCGGTGCGCTTGACATAGCTCCGCCCGAGGTCGCCCGTCGACACGCGCCCCAGGAAGCGGACGTACTGCACCAAGAACGGCTTGTCCAGGCCCCAGCTCTGGCGCAGCTCGGCGGCGACCTGCGGGTCGTAGTGCTGGCCCATCACGATGCGCACCGGGTCCCCGGGAGCGGCTACCAGCACGGTGTAGCAGATGAACGTCACGCCGATGAGTACAGGGATGGCGGCCAGCATCCGCAGCAGGACGTATCGGGCGAATGACGGCCCGCCCCGCCTCGGACGCTTTGGCAGGCCATCCTCCGGCGGATGCGGCGAAGCTTGCCCTATGGGAGGCATCACGCGCGGCGAAGCCTACTGCGCCTCGAAGTGCACCTGCTCCAGCGGCGCGTTGTTGAGCTGGGGCGTGCGGTCCATGCGCGTGATCACCAACCCTTTCACGTACGGCTGGACGAGGGTGGAGCTGTTCTTCCAGAACAGCAGCAGCCACGGCGCCTCCTTGTAGGCGATGTCCTCGGCGCGCCGGTAGAGCTCAGCCCGGTGAGTCGCGTCGAGGCTCACCTGCGCCTCAGTCACAAGCTGGTCGAACTCGCTGTTGCGCCACCTGGCGATGTTCCCGCGGTCGCCGAAGTTGCTGCTGTGCAGAAGCTGGTACAGCCAGTTGTCGGGGTCGGGGTAGTCGGCGAGCCAGGTGTTCTGGAAGAACAGCACCTCGCCGCCATAGACCTTCTCCAGGAACGGCCCCCAGGCTGTCGTCTCGAGGCGCACCTTCACGCCGATGCGGCGCAGGTCCTCCTGCACGGCCTCGGCGACCAGCCTGTTCGTCGGCTGCAGGTCGATGTTTAGCACCAGCTCCGGCAGCCCCGCGCCCCCGGGATACCCGGCCTCGTCGAGGAGCTGCTTCGCCTTCTCCAGGTCGTATGGATACCCCGGCGCGTCCTTCCAGAAGTAGAACATGCCTTCGGGCACATAGGTCTTCTGCGTGGTGACCAGCCCGCCCCAGATGTTCTTGCAGATGTTGTCCTTGTCGACCGCGAAGTTGAGCGCCCGGCGCAGCGCCGTGTTGTCCTTGAACGGCGGCTGTTCGCAGTTGAAGCCGTAGGCGTACATGTCCATCGCCGGCTCGCCCTGCACCAGGGCGTTGAGGCGGCTGTCGCGGCGCACCTCCTGGATCTGGCTGGGCGGCAGGTCGCAGTGCTCCAGCGCGCCGCTCTTGAAGTTCTCGAAGCGCGTCTTCTCGTCCTTGATCACGCGGAAGATGACGGTCTGCACCCGCGGCAGCTCCTTGAAGTAGGCCCGATTGGCCTTGAGCACCACGCGGTCGTCCTTGAGCCAGCTGTCGAATACGTACGGTCCGCTGCCCACGGGATGGTCGCCGAAGCCAGCGGGGTCGCGGTCCACCTCGCCCTTGGGCACAACGCCGAAGCTCGTCATGCACAGCACGTCCAGGAACGGAGCGTAAGGGGCGCTTAATGTGATCCGCACGGTGTGATCGTCCACGGCCTGCACCCCCGGGAAGTCCGGCGACTTGCCCTCGTGAAACGCGTTCGCACCGGCGATGTAGTAGAGCAGGTTCACGCGCTCGGCCTTGGTGGTCCGGTCAGCCAGGCGGCGAAAGGTGTACACCACGTCCTGGGCGGTCAGGGAGGCGCCATCGTGAAACCGCACGCCCTGGCGCAGATGGAATGTGTAGACTCGCCCGTCAGGGGAGATCTCCCACTTCTCCGCCAGGTCGGGGATCACAGTGCTGTCCGGAGCGAAGCGCACGAGCTGGCTGAAGATGCGCCGCGCCACTGAGTCGCTCACCGTATCGGTGATGTGCGCGGGATCAAGAGTCATCGGGTCGTCAGGCAGCGGGAAGCGATACTCGGAAGGCACCTGCACCGCGGGCTTGGCCGTGCCGGTCGACGACCCGGGCAGCTGCGTGCCCCGCGTGCGCGGCCCCGTAGGACAGGCACTGAGCGAGACCGTCAGCGGCACGAGGAGCAGGGTGAATAGGCGGTGAACAGCACGCATCGGATGCCTCCGCACGCATTCTAGCAGCCCGCATCGCAGCTGCCGCGCAATCCTGGGGTGGCTCCCCATCAGGGCTCTCACTCGCCGCGTCAGCTAGAATGAGGCAATGGCGCTAGCCTACCTGGCGGTCCTGGCGCTGTTCGCCTGGCTGATGATCACGCGCCGCCTGGCCGCCACGCTCGCCCTGCCCCTCGGCGCGCTGGCACTCGCCGCCGTAGCGGTTGCACCAGAGGCAATCAGCTCCGGCGCGACGCAGGCGCTTGCCGCACTCGTCCACGACGTGCTCGACCCTGGAGTCACGCGCCTCAGCAACGCCGTGTTCGCCGTGCTCCTTGGCGCTATCCTCGCGGCGCAACTGCGCATTTCCGGCGCGGCGGAGCGCCTCGTGCGCTATGCGGCGGAGTACGCCGGCGAGGACCGCTTCCGCCTCGGCCTGCTGTTCCTGATAGTCATCGCAGTGCTGTTCACGACCCTCGGCGGGCTGGGCGCCGTGATCCTGGTGGCCACGATTGTGCTGCCGCTGATGTTCTCCCTGGGATTCACGCCGCGCGCGGCAGGCGGGCTGTTTCTCCTCGGGCTGAGCCTGGGCGGATGTCTCAACCCGGTGAACTGGCAGCTCTACATCGACGTGCTGCACCTCAGACAGAACCAGATCGTCCCCTTCGCGCTGACGCTCGCCGGGATGTTCTTCCTCGTGAGCTGCGCGTATGTTCTGGCGGTCACGGCGGACCGCAGGTCCACGGTAAGGAACGTTCTCGCTCTCGCCGCGATTCTCGTCCTCGTGGCGGCTGCGGCAGCCGTCCTGTTCCGCGCCCCAGCGGTCGCGCACATCCTCGGGCAAGTGCTAGCCGCGGCCATGCTGGCGATCCTGGGCTTGCTAACCGCTCTGCTGGCAATCCGGCTGGCGCTGCAGGCGCTCCCGCGCAGCGCAGGCCGCGGCTGGCTCAACGCCAGCGACAACTGGCTTGCCAGCGCCTCAGTACTCGTTCCGTTGCTGCTGCTGCTGTGGTCCAACATCCGCGGCGGCTCTGGCGCGGCCGCAGCAGCGCCGCCGATTCCCATCCTAACGGCGCTGCTGGCGGGGATTGCGTTCTGCGCCCTCGCGTCTTACACGCGCGCCGCCGGGGCCAACAGCACGATGCGCGCGCTGTTCGAGGGAATCGGCCAGGCGGCGCCGGCGGTTGTTTTGCTCATCGGCATCGGGCTGCTCCTGCAAGCGACGTCCTTGCCCCACGTCGTCGCCAGTTTCAGCCCGTGGCTCGCGCGGCTGCCGGTGGCGACGCCAGCGGGTTTCCTGGCGACGTTCTTCGTCCTGTCGCCCCTCGCGCTCTACCGCGGCCCGCTCAATCTCTATGGCATGGGGAGCGGGGTGGTGAGTATAATCTCTGCGGCGGGCGTGCTATCGCCCCCGCTTATCATGACGGCCTTCTTCTCAGTCGGGATGCTCCAGGGGGTGTGCGATCCGACGAACACGCACAACGTCTGGGTCGCCAGCTTCTGCCGCGTCCCAGTCGGCGAGCTGACACGTGCCACAATCCCCTGGGTGCTGGCGGTGGTGCTGCTCGGCCTCGCCGCCGGTGCAGTGATGTACAGCGCAGGCTTCGTGCCGGGTGCGGCGTGAGGCCCTGTCTGTGGAGGTATGGACGATGACTAGGGTCGAGACAATCGTAGGTCTCACGCTGGTGCTTTTGGCTCTGGCGGGCTGCACCGGAGCCGTACAGGTCTTTCCCGCCAGCGAGCCGGGCCAGTTCGGCCTCGGCCACCTCGACTTCTCGCTCACCACTTACCCCGGCAACCCGATTGAGGCCAGCGAGGTCGAGGGCGACATCGTCGCCGTGGACGACGCCCTCGAAGCCAAGGAGGCTTCGGCTCTACCGTCACCATACCGGGCACTCTGGGCGATGCACTTCACACCCCAGGTGCCGCTCGGCACGGGGTTTCGCGCGCGGATTCGCGTACGGCGCTCGGGCGCGCCGGAGCCGAGTTACCCCACATCGACGCGCTTCCTCTTCTACATCGACCCCGCGACTCACGTGCCCGTGATCATGGACACCGCGCGCGGCGAGCCAGGTGGCTGGCTGGAGTTTGACATCACGGCGCTGGGGTTCTTCGTCGTCGCCCTGAACACGGCCATGCCACCGGACCTCAACGTGTTCACCGTCAGCGGCTTCGCCGACATGGCATCCACGACTGGTGGGACGGAGATCACGTTCTGGGCCGTGAGCCGCGGCGGCAACGGAGAAATCACGTTTGGCTGGGACTTCGGTGATGGTGACGAGGCATCCGGGGAGAGGGTCACCCACGCCTACGCCGCGCCCGGCGAATACTCGGTGGTCTTGAGCGCGACGGACGCAGCAGGAAACACCGCCCCGACGTTCAGCACTCCCATCGAGATCACGACCTTCGCCGCGCCCATCACCAACGTGACGGTTCAAGTCGTCCAGGACCCGGATGACGGCATGCTGTTCACCTACTACGCGACGATTAGCGGTGGGCAGCCCCCGTTCACCTACGAGTGGCAGTTCGAGCAGGGCGTCACCAGCTCCACGAGCCCGCCACCGGTAACCAACCGCTTCTTCACGCCAGCGGTCTACCAAGGCCTGCTGACCGTCACGGACAGCCTTGGCGCCACCGGCGCTGGGACCTTCACCAGCGACGCGCGTCCGCCCGCGATCACAGACGTGGTGCCGCGCCGGGCGAGCATCGGCGACAGCGTCACCATCACCGGCCAGTTCTTCGGCACGCAGGAGCAAGGCAACACGGTGCTGCTCGCGGAGAGCGAACTGCCCATTGTGAGCTGGTCTGACACTGAGATCGTGGTCACTATCCCGGCAGCCGCCGTGGACGGGGACATCGTGGTCGTGAAGCGCGGACGGTCCAACGCGATCGGCTTCCACGTGATCCCGCCCACACCGGCCAAGCCGCAGGGCGGGCAGATCTAGCGCCTCCCGGGGCCACGCTCTTCGCAGCCCGGCCTATAATGGCCGGAGCATGGGTTGGCTGCCCCTCGCCGCTGCACTCGCGCCGGCCGTGTTCATGCTGCATTTCGTCTATGTCCGCGACAAGTATGAACGCGAGCCGCTCGGGCGCGTGCTCTTCGTCTACTTCCTCGCGTTCTTCACCGTGATCCCCGCGGCTTGGTTCCAGGCCTGGTTCGTGACCCCCGAACGCTGGGGGCTGGCAGGAGTGGCCGTCGCGGCATGGGGCGTGATCGCGCTGAGTGAGGAGAGCGTCAAGTTCGCAGTGCTACGTTACGTCGCCATGCCCCACCGCACCTTCAACGAGGTGTACGACGGCGTCCTTTACGGCGTGACCGTCAGTTTGGGCTTCGCCACGGTCGAGAACGTGGCCTACGTGTTCATGTCGGCCGGGCACGGGTTCTTCGTCGCCATCCTTCGCGCACTCCTGGCCGTTCCCGCTCACGCCCTATGGGGCGTCATGATGGGGTACTACATCGGCCTGGCGAAATTCGAGGAGAACGCCACTCGCAGGCGCATGCTGCTCTGGCAGGGATGGGGGATCGCCATACTGTGGCACGGGCTGTACGACTTCTGCGCATTCGGCGCCCAGGAGGCAGGCGGGAGCATAGCCGCGCTGCTGGGCTTTGGGCTGCTTGCCGTCGTAGTCGTCAACTGGAGCATGGCCCTGCGCTACATCCGCAAGGCACAGGATGCCAGCACCTTCAAGCGCCCGAGCCTGCTGGCCAACCCCGTCGCCGCCCTACGCCTGTCGGTGAAGTACTGCTACCACTGCGGGGCGCCGCTGCCGAGACCCACCGCCGTGTGCACGCGCTGCGGCTACCGCTTCCCGAGCTAGGGGAGCTACTTCTCGGCCTCGCGGCGCAGCTTGAGCATCCCGTCCTCCTCATACGCATCCGCGCTGTAGTCGGGCAGGTCCTTCTTACTCGGCCCCTTCGTCTTCATGCCATCTAGATCGTATTCGCTACCATGGCAGGGACAGCGGAAGATGCCGTCGTCATCCGCATACTTGACCATGCACTTGAGGTGCTGGCAGATCGACGACAGCACGATCCACCGCCCCTTGTTCTTGCTGATGTACTCCCACCGGACGTAGACCTTCTCGTCGTCGACCACGCGGCCCTGGTCGTCCTTGAACTCCGCCTTGACCAGCACGGGCTTCTTCTCGTTGAGGTCCTTGACCTTGCCGAGCGTGGCGACCCAGTACACCTTGTCGCTCTTCTGATCCGTGTCCTTGGCCAGCACCGCGGCAGGAATCGCCACGCCGACCAGAGTACTGGCCGTGACCAAGCCAGCGGCTAGCCGCAAGAACTCCCGTCGGTCCACATCGTCTGCCATCTACGAGATCCTCAAGCGCACAGATTAGAACCCCTGGCGCGCCTCCCATGCTTCTTCCCCCACTGATGCAGCGACGCACGCAGATGTTCAGATCATACCGGCCGGCGCGGGATGCCAGCAACACCGCCCACGCTATCACCATAGGCCCCGGGCGCCCTATGCCTCCTAACTGCTCTGCCGCTGCTCGCGCTGATAGCGCAGGCCGGCCCAAATGAGCGGCGTAAGCTCGCCGTCCAGCACGCGCTGGGCGGCGCTGGTCTCGTAACCTGAGCGCAGGTCCTTGACGAGCTGGTACGGATGCAGCACGTAGCTGCGCACCTGGTTGCCCCAGGCGATGTCGGTCTGCTCGCCGCGCAGGTCCTCGATGCGCTCCTTGTGCTCGGCCAGCATCAAGGCATAGAGCCGGCTCTTCAGCTGCCGCAGCGCCACGTCGCGGTTCTGGAACTGGCTGCGCTCGTTCTGACAGGATACGACGATGCCCGTCGGCAGATGGGTGAGGCGCACCGCGGAGCTGGTCTTGTTCACGTGCTGGCCGCCCGCGCCCGAGGAGCGGAACACGTCAATCTTCAAGTCCGCCTCGTTCAGCACGATATCGTCGCTCTCGGGAAGTTCTGGGATGGCATCCACCGCGGCGAAAGTGGTGTGCCGGCGCTTGGCCGCGTCGAAGGGCGAGATGCGCACGAGCCGGTGCACGCCGCTCTCCACTTTCATGTAGCCGTAGGCATGCGGCCCGCGCAGGACGAAAGTCACCGTCTGCAGCCCCGTGACTTCCCCCGGCCGCTCGTCGGTCACCGTCAATTGCAGGTTCTCCCGGGGCGCCCAGAGCGCATACATCCGGAACAGCATCTTCGTCCAGTCGCACGCCTCGGTGCCCCCCGCCCCGGAGTGGATCGTGACCACGGCCGGCTGATCGTCGTGCTCGCCGCCAAGCAGCGCCTCCGCTTCGACACGCTCGATCTCGCTCAGCACCGAACGCAGCTCCTGCTCGAAATCGACGTACTCCGCCTGGCCCTCCTCCGCGCGCTCAGCACGAAGGAGCTCCCAGTGAACCTGAAGGTCATCTAGGTCCTTCTCGGCCTTCTCGAAGCCGGCGAGCCGATCTCTCAGCCGCGCAGCTTCCGCCACGACCTGCGTCGCGCTGGCATAGTCCTCCCAGAACCCCTCCCCCTCCATGCTGTGATCCAGCTCGGCAAGCCGGGCGCGCAGTGCCTCGACTTCAAAGATACCCCCGCATTTCGGCGAGCGTTTGCGCTGCTTGGCCCAGACTCTGCGTCAGTTCGTGCGCTTGCATGACCGTCAATTATATCCGTTCGCGCCTGTATAATGCTCAGCGAAGTACCGTGTACTTGGCTAAGCAACTCGCTGATCAGGTTCAACTGCCGATGCAGTTTTGGGCACCGGACGGCAGCGTCTTATACACGAATAGTGCATTCAACAAGCTCTTTGGCCTCGATCCATTCTGCGACTGGGAGCAAGAGGGCCGCCGCCTGACGGATGACCCGCAACTCGTGGCGAGTGGCGCCGCCGCCCAGCTGCAGCGCGCCCTCAGCGGGGCGGCGGTGGAGCTTCACTCCGTTGCCTACCAACGCATTCCGGCGGACGCCAGCGAAGACACCGAGGCGCTGCAGCTGTTCCTCGCGCTGCGGCCATTGGTAGGCCAGGACGGCAAATTGCTGTGCATCGCCTGCCAGGTGTTCGATCATTCGCAGAGCCGCGACTTGGAGGAGAAGCAGATGATGCGCAGCCAGAAGATGGAGAACCTTGAAGTTCTCGCCTCTGGCGTGGCGCATGAGTTCAACAACATCTTCACCGGCATCAAAGGGCTTGCCGACTTGATCCGCGATGGAGCCGAGCCGGGCTCCGAGATTCACGAGTTCGCCTCGGCAATCCAGCAGAACATCGCCCGGGGAGCGGCCCTGATCCAGCAGCTTTCCAGCTTCGCCCGCGAGATGCCTCACTCGCTCAGGCGCCGGATGCTTGCCGGGTACATCCAGGAAGCACTGCCACTGATGCGCATGCACGTCCAGAAACGCGTCAGTATCGAAACCCGGCTGGAAAGCGACGGCGCAGTGCTCCTCGACGGCAGCAGGATGGATCAGGCGCTGGCGAACGTCTTGCACAACGCTCGGGAAGCGATGGCCGGCCAAGGCAAGGTGCTGATCAAGCTTGCCAGGGGAGCTCCGTCTTCGCCGCCGGAGGACCACCCCCAGGCTGACCGGGGATGGCTGATGCTCGAAGTAGCCGACTCCGGCCCGGGCATCCCGGAGCACCTGCGCGGGCGGGTGCTGGAGCCGTTCTTCTCCACAAAGGAGCGGGGCAAGGCGACCGGGCTTGGCCTGTCCGTCACTGAGCGCATCGTGGCCTCGCACGGCGGCGTGCTGGAGATCGGCGGCTCGGAAGAGCTCGGCGGCGCCGCGATCCGCATCTACCTCCCGCTCGTCAGCGAGCGGGCCTAGCGCAGCATCCGCATCCCGCCGGGACGAACCTCGATCACCACTTCACGCCCGCCGCAGGGATAGAGCTCACCGTCGATTGCAAGATAGTCGATCGGCTCGGCCAGGCGGCACGCCAGTCGCTTCACGTTGCCCGCCTCCACCATCGGCAGATGCAGGTGCGCCCCCTTCAGCGCCTGGGGCAGGTGCCAGAGCAGGTTCAGCTTGCCGGTCTGCTTCACCAGCACCATGTCGAGCAGTCCGTCGTCGAGCGCGGCCCGCGGGGCGATCCGCGTGCCGCCCCCGATGAACTGCCCATTCATCGCCAGCACCCAGAAGAACCGGCCATTCAGGCTGGCGCCGTCATAGGTGAGCTCGGCCGCCGGGCAGCGCAGGGCCGCGAGCGCCATTAGAAACGCGAGTGTGTAGTTCCGCTTCGGCAGCCCACCTCTCATCCGCAAGCGCAGCGTCGCGCTGTCCAGTCCGAAGCCGGCGCTGTTGTGATAGCGGATGCCGTTTACCACGCCATAGTCCGTCGGACGCAGGCTGCGAGCGTGCAAGCCTGCTATGGCTTGCTGCAGGCGCCTCGGGAACCCAAGTGTCCGCGCCAGATCGTTGCCCGTCCCGCCTGGAACGAGCCCCAGCGCTTGGCGCTCCAGGTCCGCCGCGTTCAGCACACGGTTGAAGGTGCCGTCGCCGCCGACCGTCAGAACCAATCCGTGCGTCTTGCTCGACCTCTTGACCACCTCACCCAGGTGCGTCAGGTCACGTGGGCAGACGACGCTCAGGGCCGGGAACACCGCGCCCAGCGCGGACTTCACCAGGGGCAGCGAGTCGAGCTGACTTGGGGCGAGGATGGACAGCACGCTTTCGCCGGCCAGCAGCGGGTGAGGGGATAGCTGCAGCTTACTCATCACCGGACCAGCACCCTTGCCGAAGCGCGCTCGGCGCGGTAGGATTGCGCATTCTAGCATGACAAGGCGCGCCAGAGCAGGAATCGCGCGCACGCACCCGTACAACTTGGCGCGTGCGGGAAAGCTGTGCGCAGCCGCCTCTTTGCTGGCGTTCCTGGCCGTTCTGCTGGCCTGGAACACCGCCCGCGCCCTCAACGTGTACCAGGACTTCTTCGTCACCCTCTCGGCGCGGCCGTTGGCCATGGGTGGCGCCGCGGCTGCGCTGTCCGGCCCCGAGGCCGTCTTCTACAACCCCGCGGGCTTGGCTCCCCTGCGCGTGTTTCGCCTGCTGTACAACCACAGCGCACGGCACTTCCCGGGCAGCCGCCAGGGCGGCCAGCGGGAGTGGGACCAGCTCGACGGCGACAGTGAGGCGATCGTCGTGCCGCTGCCGCTGTCCACCTACGCCCACGGGTTTACCCTCTCCGGCGAGATGGGCTATGACTACAGCGGGCACCCCGCCGACGGCCACCTCGGCTATCCGCGGGAGCACTACTCAGGCACCGAGTCCTACGACGCGCTGGCGGCGAACCTGGGCCTGCCCTGCGCGGCGGGCATCGCCCTGCGGCGCCAGGTGGGCTGCTTCACGCCAGCGCCGGGAGCTGATACCCCGCCGTGGATCCGCATCGGCGAGGGAACGCAGTGGGGAGTGCTCACGCGCGTCTGGCCGGGCGTGGACTACGGGCTAAGCCGCCTGCGCATGGACTACGACTGGACGGTGCTCGATCCGGCGGCCAGCGCAGCACACAAGGGGACACTGCCGGGATTCAGCTCGCGCCTCACGCTGGCAAGGAGCGGGCTGGCTTTCCATCCCGCCGCCTGGCTGACGCTAACCCGCGACTCCACGCGAGAGACCTATCGCATCGAGGACCAGAACTACCTGGGCAGCATCCACATGGGGAGCGGCACGGTCAGCCGCGATTTCGCGGGCGGGGAGCTGGCTCTGGGCGCGCTCGCCAAGCTCAGATGGGGCGACTACGACGGCCACCCAACCTGCGGCCTGGCGTTCAATCTTGGTGGCATGTGGCTGAACTACGCCGAGGTGAAGGGCCTGCTGCCACAGATCGTGGACAGCGGCAAGGGCATGGAGGACGTGCACATCTACGGCTTCGACCTGCCCCTCTGGTAGGCGGCAGCCCGCTCGGAGCAGCAATCAGCACCTTGTCCGCCGAGGCCGCCCTACTCCGCGTCTATGCCGCAGCCGTGCTCGCCGGGCAGTGGCGGGCTGGAGGCTCCCGGACGGGTCCAGGTCTGGCCGTCGCCGCAGAAGCTGAACGGCTGCGGCTCGGCTCCCTCTTGGCCTGGCGCTTCCAGGTACGTGTCGTGCCCGCCGCCGTCAACGAACACGCCCAGCGTCATGATGAAGTCGCGGAGGCTGCCCGAGCCCGCGGTGGACGCCTGGCCAAGGGTGATCCCCTTCGTCAGGTACCGGTCATCGCCCGCGTGATCCCAGAACACGCCGATGCCGTTGGCGTTACCCGCGCCCAGGCTGAGATTCGGATAAGCGTAGCTGTCGTTCCCTGCGAGGTCCTCGAGCCAGCCGACTGAGAAGTCATGCCCTGCCCCGCCGCACATGTTCATGATCCCCGTGTAAGTGTCATTCCCCGCATCGTCCTGCAAGATGCCCAGCGCGAAGTGCGCGCACGAGCCCTGGCAGTACCACTGCCCCAGGTAGCTGTCGTTGCCGCCCTTGTCAACCAGGATGCCGGTGCTGTACCAGTAGCCGCATCCCTGGCCGAACACGCCGCAGGAGTAGGCATCGTCGCCGCCGCCGTCCACGAGCATGCCCACGCCGCCGGCCCAGCTATGGCCGTCGAGGTAGTCGCCGCGCCGCCCGTTGCCCACGCCCTGGCTCATGCTGGTGTTGTGCTCCTTCGTCTGCGGCCCCGGGAAGCGGATGTCTGTGTCGTTGGCGACGTACACGTCGTTGCCCGCAGCGTCGAGGAGCAACCCCACGCCCTTGGTGAAGCCATAGGCCTGGCCTTGCTGATAGCACTCGTAGCGGTCGTTGCCGCCCAAGTCGATGAGGAGCCCGGTGCCGTAGATGCCGCAGCCCTGGCACATGCCCACGCCGGAGTACGTGTCATCGCCGCCGGTGTCGAAGAGGATTCCCGTGCCAAAAAGCCCGAAGCCCTGCGTCCCGAACTCGCCGCCATAGTGGTCGTTGCCGGCGAGGTCCGCCAGGATGCCGTAGCCAAACATCCCCGCTGCGACGGGCATGTGCGGCGGGTATTGGCAATCCCCAATGAGCGAAATGCCTACGGACACAGGATTCGCGTAGGATGTTGTCTCCGACGCGTGCAACCACCGCCCAGAGCTGCTGCCATTCAGGCTGAGCAGGCACGCCGCCCCCCCCTCGGTGGGGCTGGCGTTTCCGACAATCACTAGGCCGAGCGGCGTCATCCGCCAGTAGCTCGCATGAGCCGCCGCCAGCTCCTCACGCAGCGGCGCGAGGTTGTCACACACGCGCTGCACGGCCAGCGTCAGCAGCGTCGCCCCCGTGTTCAGCAACTGGAAGTCCACCTTGTCCAGCAGCCGCTCGATGAGCAGCGTGGTCTCAAGCTCCCCGCCGATGTCGTCGTTCTGCTCGTCGGCGAACGTCGACTTGACCACGCGGTCGTAAACCTCCTGCGGGTCCAGCCCCAGCGACTTGATCGGCTCGGTCAGACCCTGGCGGCGGTACTCAAGCACGTCCGGCACGACGAACAGCAGCAGCGCCGCGTTGTCGCGCAGCGCGGCATCGAGCGAGTCGTAGCGCGAGCCGGTGTAATCCTCCGGCTTGGCGTCGCGCTTGCCGGCGTACCGCTCCAGCTCCGCCAGGGCGACGGCCAGGTTGTCGTGGCCCAGCTCCTGCACGCGCTTCTGGTAGGGCTCGAGCACGTCGCCGACGAGCCCCAGGCGCACGCCCTGGTTCAGCCGCGACTGCGCGCTGATGAGCACCGTCGCGGCGTTGCCGCTGTTCGTCAGCAGCTGGTCGGTGAGGCGCCGGACGTAGGGGCCGATCTTCAGCGGCTCGTCCATCAGGCAGTCGAAGAACGGCAGGCGGTACTTGTCTCCGCCCCACAGCGCCCGGTCGGCAGTGTTGATGCGCAGGTCGCTGAGACTCAGGCCGCACCCGCCAAGCGCCCGCTGGAACAACTCAGTCTGCGGGTCAAGCTCACTAGGCGTGTAGGCGGTGCAGGGAAGGCACGGTATCAGGGAAAGGAGCAGGACGATGAGGAGGTGGCGCATGCGGCCATTCTACCGCGCACTCCGCGGGGGGTTCTCCAGCACGTCCAGCGAGAAACAGATGGGATAGGAGTCGGGGTCGTAGAGGAAGAACCAATGGCGATCCGCCTGGGGGTCGGGCGGCTCGCTGAGCCTGTGTCCCCGCGCATGCAGGCGCTCGTACAAGCGGTCGAGGTCGCCCGCGCTGCCCACGGTCCAGCCGAAGTACGCCACAGTGCCCTGGGCGGGCGTGCCGGGAGAGAGCGTCAGGAGCAAGTCCCCGCGCACGAGCCATGCCATCTCCCGCAGGCCGTGGTCGTAGAAGAAGCCAAGCACGGTGGTGTAGAAGTCGATGCTCGTCTTCATGTCCGATACGACGAGGTGCATGTGCACTCGCCCCGAGGGACTGGCCAACGGCTTGCGCATGGCGTGATTTTACGCCGTTGCAGTCCTGCTCAGCCGATGACGACCGCGAGAATCCCGAGGGCCAGGCAGTAGACGGCGAAGTACCACAGGCGCGCCTGCTTCAGCACTATAAGCAGGAGGCGTATCGCGAGCACGCCGGTCACTAGGGCCACGATGAATGCCACTGCCAGCCCCAGAGGGTCGATGCCATGTGCGCCCAGCTCAGATGGCAGGTCGCGCACCTTGAGCGCCGCCGCCCCGAGGATCACGGGCACCGACAGCAGAAAGGAGAATCGCGCCGCCTCCTCGCGCTCCACGCCGAGTACCATGCCCATCCCGATGGTCGCCCCGCTGCGGCTGATCCCCGGCAGCACCGAAACCGCCTGGGCTATTCCCACCCATACTGCTCCCATCCAGCCTAAAGGACGGGTTGATGGCTGCCGCCGCGCCTGCCGCTCCGCGATCAGCAGCCAGGCGGCCGTGAACAGCAGCAGTAGCCCGCAGAGGCGCGCGGCGAACGGCTGGTGGATCAGCCACTCCATGTAGTTCTTCGCCGGCAGGGCCAGCACGACGGTGACCACCGTAGCCACGGCGAGCAATCCGAGATAGCGCCACCGCCGCTGCGTGAAGATGCCCACGACGTCCCGGAAGTACACCACGAGCACGGCAAACAGCGTCGCCACATGCACGCCTACCTCCAGCGACGCGCCGTGCGGCGGCATATGCAGCCAGTGCTCGGCGATGAGGAGGTGGGCGCTGGAGCTGACGGGCAGGAACTCCGTGAGTCCTTGCAGCAGACCCAGCAGCACATAGAGCGGCATTTGCACGGCGGGGATTGTACCATCGCTGGTCAGCGGGCGGACCCGCGCCTGCCAGAGCTCTTTGGCAGCAAGTCTAAGCCCGCGTGTTCCGTGTTACCATGTTGCGGGCAGACATGGGGCTCCTCAAGATCGGCATCACGTGCTATCCCACGTTCGGCGGCAGCGGCGCCGTCGCCACCGAGCTTGGGCTGGCGCTGGCCGCCCGCGGGCACGAGGTGCACTTCATCACCAGCCGGCTGCCCGCGCGGCTCCACGGCCAGGCCGCCGCTGACGTCAGCTTCCACGAGGTAAACACCTACACCTACGCTCTGTTCCGCCACGAGCCATACGACCTGGCGCTCGCCGCGAAGATGGCCGAAGTCGCTGAGACCTTCGAGCTCGATCTGCTCCACGTTCACTACGCCATCCCGCACGCCATCAGCGCCCACCTAGCGCAGGAGATGCTCCACGGCGCGATCAAGGTGGTGACGACTCTGCACGGCACGGATATCACCTTGGTCGGCAGCGACCCGTCGCTGCGCTCGATCACCCGCTACGCCATCGAGCAGGCCGACGCGGTGACCGCAGTGTCGCAGTGGCTGAAGGACGAGACGATCCGTGAGTTCAACCCGAGCGTGCCGGTGCACGTTGTGCGCAACTTCATCGATACGGCGGCGTTCTGCCCCACTCCTGACCCTCATTGGCAGGGCAGGCACTACTGCACGGACGGCGTGCCCCTGCTCGCTCACGTCTCCAACTTCCGCCCTGTGAAGCGTGCGCCCGAGGCGGTGGAGGTGTTCGCGGGCGTGCTGAAGGAGCGGGAGGCGAGGCTGCTGATGGTCGGCGACGGGCCCGACCTGCCGCGGGCTGTGATGCGCGCCCGGGAGCTGGGGGTCACCGACAAGGTGCGCTTTCTCGGCAACCGCGAGGACGTGGCCTACCTACTCGCCGCCAGCGACATCGTCCTGCTGCCCAGCGAGAGCGAGAGCTTCGGCCTGGCGGCGTTGGAGGGCATGTCGTGCGGATGCGCCGTGGTCGCCACCAGTATTGGCGGGCTGCCCGAGCTGGTGGTTGACGGCGAGGTGGGCTTCCTCTGCCAGGTGGGTGACGTGGCGTGCATGACCGGGAGGGTGCTTGAGCTGATCGGCGCTCCCGCCCGCTTGCACGCTATGCAGGAGGCGGCGCGGAGGCGCGCTGTCGACCACTATGACCTGGCTGCGGTCGTGCCGGAGTACCTAGCGATCTACGACAAGGTCCTGCGCGGCGTGGCGGAGCGCGATGCCTGAGGCTGAGATCTACCAGGAAATGGACTCCTGCCTGGCCAAGCTGCGCGACCAGCTGCCGCTGATTCGCGCGCTGCTAGCCGGTGACCGTCGCACGGAAGGGCTAGCCCAGCGGGTGGCCGATCTCGCCGAACGGGCAAGCTATCAGGAGCGCGCTTTGCGGCCGCGCTTTGGTTTGAAGCAAGCCCCCCGCCAGCAAGCTCGACTCCAGCAGATCGCGATCCTCGAGCAGAAGGGGCTGGCCGTGGAGCAGACGCCCGGCCTCACTCTCAAGCACCTGCGCGATACGCAGGAGCTGGCCCGTTCAATGGAGCAGTCCACCAGGTTCTTCAACCTGCCCGAGGCGAGCGAATTCTACCGCCGGCTGCGCCATGAGCTCGCAGAGATCGACAGGCGTGCATCCGCCGTCCTTGGCGCCCAAGCTGCCGCTGAGGCGTCCCCGCGCACTGCCGGGAGCCAGTCCGACAGAGTCCGCCACGCACTGCTGCATTGCCCGCTCTACTTCATCCTTGACCAGTCGCTGACTGCCCAGCGCGACCCGCTGCGCATAGCTCTGGACGCGGTGAGCGGCGGCGTGCGCATGATGCAACTGCGCTACAAGGACTTCTCCTCGCGTGAGTTGCTTGACCTCGCCAAGCGGGTCAAGACGATTTGCGCCGAGCGCGACTGCCTGCTGATCGTCGACGACCGCGTGGACATCGCGCTGCTCGCCGGCGCCGATGGCGTGCACGTAGGAGGCGAGGACCTGGCGCCGCCGGAGGTACGGCGGCTCGCCCCGGAACTGATCATCGGGGTCACCGCGCGGCGTGCGGCCGACGCCCTCGCCGCCAGAGACTCTGGCGCGGACTACATCGGCGCCGGCAGCGTTTACCCATCTCCGACCAAGCGTGGGTTGCCCGTCATTGGAGTGGCGGGGATTCGCAGCATCGCAGCCGCAGTCAGCATCCCCGTGGTGGGCATCGGCGGGATCAACTTGGACAACTGCCAGGCGGTCATAGGGGCCGGGGCATCCGGCTTTTGCAGCGTCAGTCCGTTTGCCACCCGGCGTTCCGCGCGCAACCTCGTCATTCAACTGCGCCGCGCGGGACGCGGGGAGCAGGGAACATCGGGCGAGACGCCTCATGCGGGGACGGCGCAATGAAGGTGGTCGTGAACGGTGCAACACGAGAGCTCCCTGAGGGAATGACGGGAGAGCAGCTCTTGACGAGCCTTCAGCTCAGCCCAGCTGCGCTCGTGGTGGAACTGAACGGCCAGGTGCTGAAGACCAGCGAGTTTCTTGCGCATCCGCTAGTGGAGGGTGACAGCGTGGAGCTGGTCACCGTCGTGGGCGGCGGCTAGTCTGCAAGGTACAGCCCGTGCTCGTGGATGAAGGCCGCCACGGCGTCGGGAACAAGATAACGGATCGGCTTGCTGAGGCGCACTCGCCGGCGGAGGTCACTCGCGCTTACCTCAAGCATCGGCAGCGGCATGAACTCCATGCGCAGGCTCAGGCTCAGCAGTTCCTGCGGCAGCGCCGGCGCGAGATCCTGCTCACCGGGACGGTTGCACACCACAACTGTGCAGAGCTCGCGGTACGCCTGCACGTCTTTCCACTGCGGCAATGTGAGCGCGCTGTCCGCGCCCAGCAGCAGGAACAGCTCCGTGCCGGGGCTGCGCGAGCGCAGCCTTTGCAGGGTGTCGACCATGTACGACGGGCCGCCATGCCTCATATCGCGGGCGTCAATGCTGAACCTTGCATCCTGGCCAGTGGCAAGTTCGAGCATCTTCAGACGCTGCGCGGGTGTCGCGCCTTCCGGCGGCTCAGCCTTGAGCGGGTTCTGGGCGGCGGGCACGAAGATGACCCTCTTCAGCTCGAACCGATACCAGGCTTCCTGAGCGAGGATGAGATGCGCCATGTGCACCGGGTTGAAAGTGCCGCCGAGAATGCCGAGCCGTTCAGGAGACAACGCCACCCACTAGCTCCTTGCAGAACAATGCAGCCAATCCGTCGCCGGCGCTCAGCGTGAGACACGTAGCGTCCACAGCGCCGGACCCGGTAGCCAGCTGCTCGGCACCGAATCGCGCCTCATCAGCGAGGCAAACGACCTTTTCCAGGCGCCTGATAGGGACTGCCCGGAGGCAGTCCTTCAACAGGTCCCAGGCAGTCCAGAACTCGTCGTTTGTCAGGCCGGCCATGTTGACGACCAGCACCTGCGCCCAATAGACGTGCTCCAGCGGGCCGCCGAGCGCGGTACCCGACACTTTTCGTCCAAGCGGCAGATACGCGACATCGTACTGATGGTAGTTGTACTCCACGCGCAGCCAGCGCGGCTTCCGGCGGTAAAGCTCCCAGTCGATCCGCTCAGCAGGCTGGTTGAGCAGAACCGGCAGCAACGAGTCAGGGGCCGCGGTGTCAATCTCCACGAGAACCGTGTCGGCGAAAATGCGGTAGCTGAGGAGCGCCATGAGATCCCCGCCGGCAGTCCCGCGCTGCGCCGTCTTCGGAGCACGCCGGCGACCACTCGCGAAGTGCGTGTTCCCCTTGCCGCCCTTCCCTCCCCTAGCCACCGGCAATCTCTCGCCGCCACTCGTCACAGCGCCCAGCTCGGCGCCCGTTGCCTCAACGTAGGCAATGGTGCCCAGCGGCACAGGCAGTTCGCAGTCATGGCCGCGCGCTCCGATTAGCAGGTTCGGCCCGCCCGGCTGTCCGTCGCCACCCCTCAGGCGCATGCGCTTCAGGTGCTCCAGGCCATCGTGGGCGCGGGACCCAATGAGCACGACGTCCCCGCCGTCGCCGCCATCTCCGCCGTCAGGCCCGCCGAACGGCTGGAACTTGCGCCGGGCGAAGTGCACCAGTCCGTCCCCGCCGTCGCCCGCGCGCACGCTGATCGCCAACTCGTCGACGAATTGCGCCATGCCCAGCCATTCTAGCCGCCCCCCTAGGCGCTCGCCACGTCACGCCGGTGGCTGCCGCCGCCGGAGGCAGACTCGCTCAGCCTTCTGCTGCCTGAGCGGGCACCACGCAGGCCGTCTTCTTGCCGCAATGCATGCGGTACGCGACCACGCCGTCCATCACCGCGAACAGCGTATAGTCCCGGCCCATGCCCACGCCTTGCCCCGGCGCGATGCACATCCCGAGCTGGCGGACAAGGATGTTGCCGCTGCGCACGGCTTGGCCTGCGTACAGCTTCGTGCCGCGGCGCTGCCCCTGGCTGTCGCGGCCATTCTTGCTCGATCCAAGCCCTTTCTTGTGTGCCATCTCTATTCCTCGACCCGCGCTACTCGCAGGTAGCTGATGTTCTCCCGATAGCCCATCCGCCGCACCCGCCGCTTCTTCGGCTGGTACGTGAGGATGCGGAGCTTCGGGCTCCGCGCGTGGCGCACCACCTGCAGAACCGCGCGCGCTCCCTCAACGCTCGGGCGGCCCAGCTCCACCCGCTCTCCGTCCAGCACGGCCAGCACGCGGTCCGCATTCAGCTCATCCCCGGCATCGCCGACCACCCGGAGGGTCCGGATGACCTGGCCCGGCTGCACCAGGTGCTGCTTGCCGCTGATTTCAATCACTGCGTACATGTCGTCTCCACTTTCAGGCCGGAGGCGGGCGCCATGAGCCGCTCCGGCGGGGACAGGAATCTTACCACAGCACTCCGCGCTGTCAATCCGCGCGAGCCGCCGCTGTCCGAAACACCGCGGGCCCACAGCCGGCCAAGCGGGAGACGGGAATCGAACCCGCGTGACCAGCTTGGAAGGCTGGAGCTCTGCCACTGAGCTACTCCCGCGAGGGGCCAAGATTCTACCAAAAGCGGTGGTGCCCGGAATCCTCAGCGATCCACGGCGGACATGGTGTACTCCGGATAGCGCATCCCCGCCGCTGCGCCCAGAGGGGCGATCTCGTCCAAGCGCGCTAGGTCGTCGGGAGTGAGCCGTACTCTCAGAGCCGCGATGTTCTCCATGAGCCACTTCCGGCGCTTCGTGCCCGGTATGGGAATCACGTTCCCGCTCCGGGCAAGCGTCCAGGCCAGCGCAAGTTGCGCGGCCGTCAGGCCCTTCTCCTCGGCAAGCGCCTTGATCCGCGACGCCAGGTCGAAGTTCGCCGCGAAGTTCTCCTCCTTGAACCGCGGGTGCGTCCGCCGCACGTCGCCCTCCGCCAGCGCATCAGCGCTGGGTATCGTCGCCGTGAGCATGCCCCGTCCGAGGGGGCTGTAGGCGACGAACGCAATGCCCAGCTCCTCGCACAGCGCCAGGATTTCCGCCTCGGGGTCGCGCGTCCACAGACTGTACTCCGACTGCAATGCGGCGATTGCATGCACTGCATAGGCTCGGCGCACAGTCGCCGGCGCCGCCTCGGAGAGGCCGAGCATGCGGATCTTCCCGCTCCGTTTCAGCTCCGCCATTGCCCCGACGGTCTCCTCGATAGGCGTCTGGGGGTCCACACGATGCTGGTAATACAGGTCGATGGTGTCAACGCCCAGGCGCCGTAGGCTGGCCTCGCACGCGCTACGCACGTACTCCGGCTTGCCGTTCACGCCCTTCCAGTTCCCCGCCGCGTCCCGGACGTTGCCGAACTTGGTCGCCAGCACGACCTCGCCGCGGCGGCCGGCGATGGCCCTGCCCACCAGCTCCTCGTTCGCGCCGCACCCGTACACGTCCGCCGTATCGAGGAAGTTCATCCCCGCGTCCAAAGCGGCGTGAATCGTGGCGATCGACTCAGCCTCATCGCGGCCAGCGTAGAAGTCGGACATGCCCATGCACCCCAGCCCCATGGCCGATACGCGCTGGCCAGACGAGCCTAGATCCCGATACTCCATAGCATTGCTCCTTGCGTTAATGCACGCGGATTGCATACCCCGCCGCCGCGGCGATGTTGTTGCTGCACGGGCAGATACCGCACTGCGCTGACGCCCCACCGGGGAAGCGAGGACTGGAGGGAGCTGGATTCGAACCAACGTAGGGCGTTGCCCAGCAGATTTACAGTCTGCCGCCTTTAGCCACTCGGCCATCCCTCCGTATACGCGGACATTCTACCAGAGCAGATGCCAGCAGCGCTGCGGGACAGGACGCGGAGAATGGGAACAGCCGGCGATCCGAATCGAACGGACGACCAGCTGATTACAAATCAGCCGCTCTGCCAACTGAGCTACGCCGGCGCCGCTAGGACGGGCGATGCAGGATACCCGCTCAACCCCGCCTTGTCAACGGCCCCGCCGCACAGGCACCCGGCCCGCAGTCAGCAAGCCTCCTGCGGCAGGGCCACCCCGACACTGACGATGAACCCGTACGGGCACTTGCCCCGCGCCGTGAAGCGCCGTATTATGTAGGGTTCCTGTTGAAGGAGGGAATCAACGAGCATGGCGATCAAGGAGTCGGACCTGCCCAGGTACCAGGCGCTGCTGGAGCAGAAGAAGGTTGAGATCGGCAAGCAGCTGGCCGGCCTGCGCAAGAAGATCAAGAAGAGCCTGGACGAGGATCAGGTTTACGAACGCAACTCCGGCGACCCGGACAGCGACTTCATCACCGAGTCATCCGAGTTGGTGAAGGACGAGCTGATGATCCGCAACCTGGAGAAGACGCTGCGCGACATCGACGACGCGCTGGTGGCGATCGAGGAAGGCTACTACGGCATCTGTCAGAAGACCGGGAAGAGCATCGAGGCCACCCGGCTCAAGGCGATCCCCTGGGCGAAGTACTGCATCGAGGTGCAGGAGGAAATCGACGCCTACGAAGAGGAGGAGGTCTAGCGGGTCGCCCGCGCTGGAGGGTTGATGTACTGGCCCCATTACTGTCTCTATCCGCCGCGGGGCACGGTGGGCAAAGCAGTGGCAGCCGCCCCCGCGGGTGGGCCGGCAAGCGTGCTGGCGGCATGCATGGGGGTTTGAGGAACCAACGATGGACATCTTCGGCTTGCTGTTTGACACGAACAAGCGCGACATAGCTCGCATGCGGCGCGTCGTCGCCCTGATCAACGACCTCGAACCGCGCGTCAAGCAGCTCCCCGACGATGTGATGCGCGAGCGCATCAGCCAGATCCGCAGCGAGATTCAGGATGCAGTGGCCCAGCACGGCAACCCCCACCCGAGGGTGGACGAGGCGATGAAGCAGCACCTGCCGGAGGTGTTCGCCCTCTGCCGCGAGGCCTCGGTGCGCACTACGGGCTTGCGCAACTTCGACGTGCAGATGGTGGCCTCGATCGGGCTGCATGAGGGGCGCATCGCCGAGCAGAAAACCGGCGAGGGCAAGACGCTCTCCGCCGTACCCGCCCTCGTGCTCAACGGCCTGACGGGGCGGGGGGCGCACCTGATCACCGTCAACGACTACCTTGCCCGCCATGGCGCGGAGTGGATGGGGCCGATCTACCGCCTGCTGGGCATCGGCGTGAGCGTCCTACAGCACACCACGCGCCCCTCCGAGCGCGTCCAGGTCTATAGGACCGACGTCGTTTACGGCACGAACAACGAGTTCGGCTTCGACTACCTCAGGGACAACATGGTGATCCACATCCGGGACATCGTCCAGGGCGAGCTGAACTACGGCATCGTCGACGAGTGCGACAGCATCCTGATTGACGAGGCGCGGACGCCGCTGATCATCTCCGGCTCGTCCACGGAGGATACGAGCCTCTACAAGCACGTGGACGGCGTCGTCAGGCGGCTCTCGTCCAAGGACGTAACCGGCGAGGACAAGCCCAAGGACTTCATCGAGCAGGCCTTAAGCCGCCGGCGGGACGAGGACGCCGACAAAACCTGGGACTACGAGTACGACCGCAAGAACCACAGCTCGGTGCTTACTGCCCGTGGCATCACGCGCGTCGAGCACGAGCTTGACGATGTCCTCGCGGAGGACCCCGCCGAGGAGGAGCCCGGGAAGAACCTGTTCGCCTACGCCAACACCGAGATCTCGCACTTTGTGCAGCAGGCGCTGCGGGCGCACGGCCTCTACCGCTTAGACGTGGAGTACGTGATCAAGGACGGCGAGGTCATCATTGTGGACGAGTTCACCGGCCGGCTGATGTTCGGCCGCCGCTACTCGGAGGGGCTGCACCAGGCGATCGAGGCCAAAGAGGGCCTGGAGGTCGCGCCCGAGTCGCAGACGCTGGCGACAATCACGATTCAGAACTATTTCCGCCTCTACCACAAGCTAGCCGGGATGACCGGCACGGCCAAGACGGAGGAGGAGGAGTTCAAGAAGATCTACGCCATGGACGTCGTGGTCGTGCCGACGCACATGCCGGTGATCCGCGGCGATCACGCCGACGTCGTGTACAAGAACGAGAAGGCAAAGTTCGACGCCATCGTGGAAGACTTGGTCGAGCGGCATGCCAAGGGGCAGCCCGTGCTGGTCGGCACGATCAGCATCGAGAAGAGCGAGCGCCTGGGTGAGCTCCTGAAGCGGCGCGGCGTGCCCTGCGAGATTCTCAATGCGAAGTATCACGAGAAGGAAGCGTTCATCGTGGCGCAGGCCGGCCGCCCGGGGCAGGTGACGATCGCCACCAACATGGCCGGGCGCGGCACTGACATCGTGCTGGGCGGAAACGCAGAATTTGCGGCTCGCGAGCAGCTCAAGGGTATGGGAGTTGACCCGGAGGAGCACGACGCGGAGCTGCGCGAGCTGATCCAGCAGATGCGCCCGCAGCATGAGGCCGCGCGCGAGCGGGTGCTCGGCGCGGGCGGGCTGTACATCATCGGTTCGGAGCGGCACGAGAGCCGCCGCATCGACAACCAGCTCCGCGGGCGGTCGGGCCGGCAGGGCGATCCCGGCGAGTCACGCTTCTACCTGTCGCTGCACGATGACCTGATGAAGATGTACGGCGGCGAGCGGGTCGAGCGGCTGATGGAGTTCCTGAAGATCGAGGAGGAGATCCCCATCGAGTCGCGGATGCTGAGCCGCTCCATCGAGAACGCGCAGAAGAAGGTGGAGGGCCGCAACTTCGACATCCGCAAGCACGTGCTGCAGTTCGACGACGTGATGAACAAGCAGCGCTCGGTGATCTACGACGAGCGGCGGAGAATCCTCGGCGGCGGGGACCTGCGCGAGCAGACGCTGGAGTTTGTGCGCAGCGCGGTCGAGCGCGTCGTGAACAGCAACACGGTCTCGCATGGCCGCGTGGTAGAGGTAGACGCCGAGAGGCTCACCATCGAAGCGCGGCTGAATTTCCCCATCCAGGAGTTCACCGCGGAGGACCTGCAGGGCCTTTCTCCGGATGAGATCACCCCCATGCTTGAGGCGAAGGTGATCAATCTATACGAGCAGAAAGAGGCAGAGATTGGCCGCTTCGTGCTCCGCCAGCAGTACCCGGAGATCACGCCGGAGGAGCTCGCGGCGAATGCCCAGGTGACGGGCGCGCCCACGATGCGCGAGATCGAGCGTGTGATCACGCTCAAGAGCATCGACGAGAACTGGATCGATCACCTCAACATGCTCGACCATCTGCGCTCCGGCGTCTCGCTGCGCGGCTACGGCCAGCAGGATCCCGTGGTGGTGTTCGCGCAGGAGGCCTTCGACGCCTTCGAGGACATGAAGCAGCAGGTTCAGCTTGACGTCATCCGCAAGGTCTTCCTCGTGCGCTTCGAGACCCCGGAGATTGAGCGCAAGAGCGCCTACAACATTCGCGGGGCGGGACGCGCCGAGCCCGGCATGACGGACGAGCACGGCAAGCGCGTCAGCCTGCGCCGCGCGGCGCCAAAGCTGGGGCGCAACACGCGCTGCTACTGCGGCTCAGGCAAGAAGTACAAGCAGTGCCACCTGCCGATCGACAACGGCATCCCGCCGGGCGACTGGCACGAGCAGTACGCCCGCGCTTACGGCGAGGAACCGCCGGGAGCCTAGGCAGCGACAGCTGCTTCACTTGCCCACGCAGAACCGCGAGAAGACTTGCTCGATCACGGTCGCGCGGTCGGCCTGCTCGTAGACCCCGTGAAGCCGCACCCGCGCCTCATAGAGGTCCGCCGCGAGCATGTCGAAAGGCGCGCCTCCCTCAGCCGCCGCAAAGCACTGCGCCAAGGCGTCCGCAGCCTCGCCGACGGCCTGAGCCTGGCGCAGGTTGAACGCCTCGGCGATGCCCTCGCCAACGCACGAGGCTACAGCGCTCAGCGCTGCGCGCAGTTCCGCCAGCCCCCGTCCCGTCAAGCCGGAGACGAAGTGCAGGCCCGCGCATGACTCCGGCCACTGCGCCAGCAGATCACAGCGAGTGACGACATGCATCACCTGGCCGATGCCCGGTGGCGGCAGCGCCGGCGGGAGGTCCGCCGCCGTGACCCACATGACTTGGTCCGCCGCTCGCGCCCAATCGCCAGCGTGGTGCACGCCCAGGGACTCTAGCGCCCCGGGTGCATCGCGGATGCCTGCCGTATCCACGAGGCTCAGCTTGATCCCCTGCACGTCAAGGGACTCGCGGAGGTAGTCGCGGGTTGTGCCGGGCTCGGGGGCTGTGATGGCACGGTCGAACCCGAGCAGCGCGTTGAAGAGCGTGCTCTTGCCCACGTTCGGCCGCCCGCAGATCGCCACGGCGATGCCCTCGCGCAGTGGCGCGACGCGGTGGGAAGCATCCAGCGCAGCACGCATCTCGCCCAGGAGCTCAGCGATTCCCTCCCTGAGCGCATCATGCGTGAAAAGCGAGGAGCGATCGAGCGAGGCATCAAGATCGTCCGCCGCGTAGTCGTGAATCACCTCGATACCAGCCAGCCACGCAGTGATGCGCTCAACCCAGTCCCGCACGCGGCGGTTGACGCCGCCCCAGAGTGCGGTGCTCGCAAGGCCGAGCGCGCGCTGGCTCGCGGAGGTGATTACTTCCTGCACCGCTTCGGCCTGCACCAGGTCGAGCTTGCCGTTGACGTAGGCGCGGTAGGTAAACTCGCCGGGCTCGGCGTAGCGTGCTCCCCGCTCGACACAATGCGCCACCACTAGGCGCATCAGCACAGGGCTGCCGTGGAGGAATAGCTCGACTAGGTCCTCGCCGGTGTAGCTGTGCGGCGCCTTCCAGAACACCGCCACCGCCCGCTCGGTGATGCGTCCACCGGCGCCGTCGTCCAGCGGTCCAAGCGCGCAAACGTACGCGCGCTGCGCCTGCACTCGCTCCGGCAGGCCGTCCAGCAAATCGCGGGCGATCAGCCATGCCTGAGCGCCCGAAACCCGCACCACGCCAATCGCCGACTGAGCAAGAGCTGTTGCCGGGGCAACTATCGTGTCGCTCAGCTCGTAGCCTGCCATGAGCCTACAAACCCTCGGCGCTGTGCCGCCTCAGCGTGAGCCGCAGCCCTGCCGCATGACCTGGCGTGCTGGCGGGGACGGGGGGATCGCTTAGGCCCGGTACCCAGAGCGGACAGTCGTCCCGACCGGCGACGATAGCCCAGACCGCGCGGAAGTTCTGCGGGATCTTCGCATCAGTGAAGATATCGCCTACCTTTTTCGTCCCACCAGTCCTGAGCGGCACGCGGTCGCCGGGGTACCACGGGCGCAGCCTCAGGGGAAGCGCTGTGTCGTAGGGCAGTACGATGCTCCACTGCGCCCGGGCCGTGCCGCGCGCGATGGCGGGAACCATGGCCTGCCACGTGCGAGCGCCCTTGGGCCGTGGCGCTGGCAATGCCTCAACGCCCAGGACGCCAGCAGCTTCCTCCAGCAGCATGTGCAGATGCGTGCAGACGGTCTCGCCGGGACCGAACTGGAGCGAATCGGGAAGGGGCGCGCCCCCCAGGTCGCCTGCCAGCTCCACTGCCACAGCTTGCGGGGTGATCAGCGAGAAGCTCAGCCCGCACAGGTGGAGCGGTCCGCTCGCACCATCCGTGCACCAGCGCTCAAGCTCAGCGTAGTGCACGCGCGTGGCCTTCGCCACAGCCGCACGGAGCACGCGGGACAGGTACGCCAACAGCAGTGCAGGGTCGCCCCATCCCGCCTCAAGGAAGTGCACGTCGTACATGCCTCGCGGCTCAGCGATGATTGGCAGGCGCTCCGCAAGGACCCTGGCCGCCAAGGCCTTCACGGGCAGGGCAGACAGGGCGGACCCGATCACCTGTTCCATGCGGGCGGCGGCCAGGGCTAGCCCGGCGAGGTGCTCGCGAACCTGGGGGTTTATCCTACTCAATACAGGCAGTACTTCATGGCGGATGGCGTTGCGCGCTAGATCCCGGTCAACGTTTGTTGGGTCGGTCACATACGCTTGGCCGCGGCCGGCAAGGTACTCGCGGATCGCCTCGGGCGCGACCGTCAGCCACGGCCTGTAGATCACGACGTCGCGCACGGGGAGAATGCCCCGCAGACCGCGCAGATGCGCCCCGCGCGCGAGCCTGAACAACACTGTCTCAGCTTGGTCGCCGAGGTGATGCGCAGTTAGCGCCCGCGCAGGCGCTTCGAGCTTGCCCGCCGCGCCTGCCTCCGCCAGCAGCGCCAGAAGATGCTCGTAGCGCACTTCGCGAGCGACGTGCTCCATGTTCCCGCGACGTTCACGCTGCGCCGCTGCCACGTCAATGCTCTCGACCACCGCGCGCGCGCGCAGATCATTGGCCAGGCGCATGACGAATGCGGCGTCGTCGCCACTTTGCACACGGAGCTGATGGTCGAGATGCCACAGCGTAAGCCGGGGCGGCATCGCAAATCGGCCATGGAAGCTTATGTCGTCGAGCAGTTCGCGGACGGCGCAGGCCAGGGCTGTGCTGTCCGGGCCGCCTGAGCAGGCAACGACCACCGTGCCGCCGCTCAAGCCATCCCACACCGGGCACGCGGCGAGCGCGTCCAGCAGCGGCGACCTAGCCATCTGCGTCCGCGGCCAGCTTTGCCGTGCCCGCGGTCACCAGCCGGGCGAAGGCGATGCTCGCCACCCTGCTGTGCGCGTCGTCGCTGCGTGAGCCGACGATCACGGGGAACGGCCCGCCGACAACCAGCCCCGCCCACGGCCGACCGGAGTAGAGGGTGACGGCCTTGACGGCAAAGTTGCAGCTCTCCAGGCTTGGCGTGACGATGATGTCGGCCCGTCCGGCCACGTCCGAGCGGATGCCCTTGAGCGCCGCCGCCTCACTGCTCAGCCCGACGTCGAAGCCGAACGGTCCGTCGATCACCGCCTCCGGCCAGGCCCCACCGCGGTGCCGCTTGACGATCTCGCGCGCGTCGGCGATCGCCGGCACGTCCTGGCCCTTGTCTTCCATCCCCGCCGCCAGCAGCACGTGCGGCCTCTTCACGCCGAGAGCGCGAAAGGCGGCGATCGCGTTCTCCATGATCGCAATCTTCTTCTCCAGGTCGAGGTCGACGTTCAGCCCGCCGTCGCTGACGCCGACCAGCCGCCCGCCGATTGGGTTCTCGATCACCGCCACGTGGCTCAGGAACGGGCGGCGATCCTTGGACAGGCAGTCCAGCACAGCCCTCAACAGCGCCGCAGTGTTGCAGTTCCCCTTGACCAGCACTGACCGCGGCGTGGCTCTCACGAGGGCCATGGCGTCGCCGACCACATCGTTGCTGTCCACGATGCGTACTAGATCCGCGCTGACGCCCTCGGACGCGAGAGCCGCCGCGATTTCGCTCGCAGGCCCGACAAGCGTGAACCCGCGGATTCCCTCGTCTAGGCAGTAGCGCACCGTTTCGGCTATCTCCGCCTGGTTGCCGCCGGCAACGACGAAGCTACAGCTCTCAGTCTGCAGCGCGCGCGAGAGCACCTCGCTGAACGTGCGTGGCGGCGCCTCCGGCGGTGTCTCCGCCTCGCCGTAGTCGAACACCGGCACGGCGCCGCGCAACGCCGCATCGACGCCCTCCGCGAGCGCCGCCATCTCCCCCTCGCCGGGAAGGCAGATGACCGGCGCGAGCCAGCGGATTCGCTGTTCGATGTCGGCGCGGAACCGCTCGCTGTGCATCAGCCCGCCGGTGAGCACGATTGCATTGGGCGCCACACCCAGCGCACCCGCCGCCGCCGCCAGGCATTTCGCGCTCTGGAACACCATCGCCCGGTAGGCCCGGTGCGCCTCACCACTGCCCTCACTGAGCAGGCGCTCGATCTCCGGGAAGTCCGCGGTCCCCACGTAAGCGGCCATACCCGATGCTCTCGCCAGACGCTGCTCCAGGCGCTTGCGGTCCGGCTCGGCGTAGGCCAGATCCAGCACGCCGCGAATGGGCAGGGTTCCAGCCCGGGCGACGCTGAACGGCCCCTCGCCGAGTTGCGCGTCGTTCACGTCCACCACGCGCCCGCCAGCTACAGAGCAGATGCTCACCCCGCTGCCGAAGTGGCCCACGACGAGGTTGCATGCGTGCAGCGGCTTGCCCAGCCGCTGTGCCGCCAACCGCGACACGCGGTGGACGTTGAGCGCGTGGTGCCGCCCGGAGCGCACGATCTCTGGCACTCCCGACAGCCGCGCCTCATCCCACAGCGTGTCAGTAGTGATCGGATCCACGACGAACACCAGGATGGCCGGTTGCTGCGACTGCGAGAAGTCGTAGGCGAGGATCGCGGACAGGCTCGCCGGGTGCGACCCGTAGCGCTCGCTCGCCAGATCTTCAACCATCGCCTCGTCCACGCGGTACACGCCCAGCGTGGACAGCGGCTTCATCAACCCGCCCCGGGAAGCGACTGCCGCTAGTGAACCCTCTTGCACCTTGTGCTGGCGCAGGAACTCATGCAGGTGGGCCAGCCGCACCGGTCTCTGGCCCGCGAGCGACAGCCGTGCATCCTCATTGCTGAGGGGGACCGAAGCCTCAGCGAGGCACTCAGCGCCGGCGAAGAGGGCGAACTTGGAGCTGGCCGCACCGAGGTTGACCACGAGGATGTGGGGCTCGCTCATCGCCCGTTGAGTTTAGCATTGCGGCCTAGCCGATGAGCTTCAGCGTCGCCTCGACCGCGCTCTTTACCCCGGCGTACACCTCGTCGATGCTGCCGGCCTTCATGTAGGCGGGCGTGGACACGACCTTGTGCTTCTTGTCGACGACGGCTTCGCGCACCGGGCAGCGCACGTGCTTCGCTCCAAGGCTGTTAATCACTCCGGCGGTTTCCGGGTCGTCGCCGATGGTCAGCTCGACGCCCGTGTCCTTGCCCAGCACCTTCGCGGCGATTACCGGGGCGATGCAGATGAAGCACAGCGGGCGGCCCTGGGATTGCGCCTCGCGCACGAGACGGGCCACATCCGGATGGACCGTACAACTCGCCCCCTCCAACGCGTATGTGCACAGGTTCTTCGCCGCGCCCATCCCGCCGGGGAAGAAGAACGCGTCGTAGTTCGCCGCTTTGACTTCGTTCAGCGGAACGATCTTCCCGCGGGCGATTCGCGCCGACTCGACGAGCACGTTGCGGGATTCGCCGGGTGACGGCTTGCCCTTGAGATGGTCCACCACGTGCAGTTGCGGCGCGTTCGGCGCCATGCACTGATACTCCGCGCCGGCCTGGCTCAGCGCGAGCATCGTGCACACGGCCTCGTGAATCTCGCTGCCGTCCTGGACGCCGCAACCTGAAAGAACAACTCCAACTCTAGGCATGGCTCAGTCCTCCTGCAGTGCTGCTGAGATGGGCCGACGCGCGGCCGCATCGATTCTAGCCGATTCCGCGGGCGCGGGACGCCGCCCTAGCGAATCGAGAAGTGCCAGCCCACTCCGACCCCGGCGTCACTGGTCGATCCCGATCCGCCAAGACCACCGTTCCACTGCCGCCACCAGCCTGATACATATACCGGGACACGCTGCAGTCTAAGTTCCAGGCCGAGCGTCGTCGAGCCGCTGTGGCTTCTGCCTTCCGGGGCCACGCTGGACCAGTTGAGCCGGTACAGCCCCAGCGAGCTCCGCCCGTAGAGGCCCAAGTCGTAGGACCAGCTGTCGCCCTGCCAGTCCTGCGTAGTGCCCAGCAGGTCGGCATTGCGCTCGCTCTTCGTCGCTCCGGCCCGCCAGCTCAGGCGGTCGGTCAGCGGCCCGGTGAAGCTGGCGCCGCGCCGCGTCATGCGGTACTCGCTCTCGCGGGCGCGGTTGCGACGGGCGTACTCGCTGCTCTGCAGCGTGAGACTGCCGAGCGCGCCCATGTCCCACGCCAGGCGCAGGTCATCCTGCTGCCGCAGATCGGGGAAGTAGGGGTCAACAGGCTGGGCTGCCGTGAGGTTGCCCACGGCTGGCAGCGCGCTGAAGTCCTCAACGTAGCGCGAGGCGGAAACCAGTACGTTTCTGCCAAGGTGGAACGCCGCGCGCACGTCATAGCGGTCGCTGTCTGCAGAAGTCGGCGTCTTGAAAGGTGCAAGGTCGTCGCGCGTCGCAGGCGGGTCGGCAAAGAGAAGGGCCCTGACGGCGTCGTCCTCCAGCCGGAGCCGCTCCGCGCTCGCGTTCCGGCGGCGGTAAGACGCGCTAACGTCCACCGCCGTGGAGGGATGCAGCTCCAGGCGCGCCCCCAGGTCGTCATAGCCCAGCAGATGGCTGTTGGCAGCGATTTGCCCGCCACCTGAGTACGAACGCGCTGTGCCGCTGAGGGTCATTCCGCCAGCGATGTCCCAAACGAGGGCGCCACCCATGGAAGACTTGATGACGTCGGTACTCTCGCCAACCACATCCGTGGTTGACATCTGGGCGTCGCCGAACACGCCGAGGCTCGGCGTGAGCCAGTGGTTTGCTGCCAGCCTCCCGGCGAGCACGGTGTCGTCCAGACCTCCCTGGGTAGCAGAGTACGCACCCGCAGACACCGCGCCCCGCAGGCCCCAGCCGTGCTCCACCGTGCGCCAGCTCCCCTCCACCCACCTCAGGCTCGAGTCGCCGGTCTCCAACGGACTGCGTGTGCGTCTCTCGTACACGCGCCCGCGGATGTTGAACGCCCCTCCCTCAAAGGAACCACGCCGCCAGACGAAGTCCGTCTGATAGCGCGTCCGCGCACCTGCAACGTAGGAAGTGCTGCTCCCGCTTGGCGCGAGCGCGAGCAGGCTGTCCGCCCGCGAGAATGTCGTGCTGTCCCAATTCCAGTGGGGCCCCGACTTGTCCAACTCCACATAGAAGCGGTCAGGGCCGAAGTAGTCTCCGTTCACCTCCTTCCAATCGCCGGGGGTAAGCAGGCCGCGTACCGCCAGGTCGTGCACGAAGAAGCCCTCCGGCAACTTGCCTTTCCCGCGGATGCCCGAACCATCGGAGTCCTTGAGTCTTGCTGTGGCGCCGACATCTGCGCGGTATGGTCCGTATGTCGTAAGCTCGTTGATCAGCGCCCGGTTCGCCTGGGCGATGTCCGCCGGGTCAACCTGGAGGAACTCGAACCCGGCACCCACGGAGTAACCCACGGGCACGCCATTCTCGTAGACGTAGATCCACTCGGCGGCTCGGGCCGTACCTGCTAGGCACAACCACGAGAGGACACAACTGATTGCAGCTCTGATCCTCATCCTCACCCTCACTTGAAAAACAACGGACTCGCGTTACTGCCGTGGATCATGCTGTGGCATCCCGCCGTCCAGCAAGTCACGCCGGGGTTGTGCTGCTCACGGTCGGTGTGGCAGGTGATGCACATGTCGCGCCCATCAGCCACCCCCAGCCAAGGGCTGTCACTGCCATGGGGTTTGTGGCACGTCAGGCACCCTTCCCCGATGCCCTCCTCCGTGGCCATGTGCACAAAGCGGAACGGCCCGCCCTTCTCCATGTGACAGCGCAGGCAGAGGTCCTGCACCCGGGCCTCCGCCAGCATCCCCCGGCCCTGGCCGCTGTGCACGTCGTGGCAGTCGGTGCAGTGGATCGCTCGCGGGCCCGGGCTGAGCGACGCCTCGATCTGCACTGGGTGGCTGCTGAAGCGGGAGAACTCGTGCCCGACGGCGTCGTGACAGGAGAGGCACAACTGCTCCTCATTCTGTCTCAGCATGAACCTCTGCTCGTGGTCGGCAGGGACATGCGGGTCGTGGCAGGTCGTGCACTTCAGCCCGCCCCGCGCGTGCGGCACGTGGCGCCACTCCTCGCGCGTCGTCAGCCAGGTGTGGCAGCGCAGGCAGATGGTGCTGGTGTACATCGGCTCCTGCCAGTCGAAGGCGAAGATCGCGCCGCGGCTGCGGAGCACGGCGTGAGCTCCTCCCGCGCCATGGCACGCCTCGCATCCCTGCTGCTCGAGCGCCGTGTCGTCGGCAATCAGCGTGCGCGCGTGCGCCGTCTTGAGGTAGCCCGCCTTGCGGTCAGGATGGCAGTAGAGGCACTCGGTGCTGCCGATGAAGGGAGCGCCCTGCACTGCGGAGAACTCCTGGCCAACCACCCAATGCGGGCTTTCCGCGTACCAGGGGAGGCTGGGGCCGAGGGCATCGCCCTCGTCGCCTTCATTGCTGTCCTGCGCCGGGGACCCAATCCTGATGCACCACAGGACCACGACGACCATTGCGAGAACGATCCAAGCCCGCAACCCTGCTCCTCCATCTTTTGAATGGCAAAAGGCGGCCCGCTTCAGGCCGCCTTTCAACGCCACCATTCTAGCACCAGCCGCAGAGCGAGCAAGCGCGGCGGTCTGTTATAATCGTGCCTCGACTATCCCCAAGCATCGTGGAGGGTCCTCATGGATTTCCTTGGCCAGACGTGGGTGCAGGTCGCGCTCGCCCTAGTACTCGTCGCCCTGCTAGTCTGGTGGTTCAAGATGCGCCCGCCGTCGTACTAGCCGCAACGAACCACCCGCCGCACTCAGCCGGCTAAGCCAGTCCGGGCCGATCTCGCATCCGTCCAGGTAGTACCGCCATCATCCCAGGTGAGACCGTGCCGTCCCTGCATGGGGAGGCGGCTGCGCCTCCACATCCTATTTGGCGGGAGCCTCGGGTTCGGATGTCCCGCCGATCGTGTACTTTGCGACAGTCGCTACGTGGTCGAGAACCTTCTCGCGGACAATCTGGTAAGTGGCTTCGCTGAGGAACTCCGGGTAGCCCAGTAGCTCCTTGAACTGCTGGGCATTGATCCCCTCGCGCCGCATCAAGTAGTAGGCGTAGCGCTCGAAGTCCTCCGCTGTCGCGTCGACCTTCTGCTCCTCGGCGATCGCCCTCACTGCCAGGAAGTACTTGATCCGCGCAAGGGCGGTGGGGCGCAGGGACTCCCGGTACTCCGCTAGCGTCGTCCCCTTCTGCGCGAAGTACTCCTCCAGGCTCGAATCGTACTTGCGCAGCGTGCGGTCGTTCTCCTTGACCATGCCGTCGATCTCAGTGCCCACCATGTCCTCGGTGATGTCGGCCTGCACCTCGTCCACGATGCGCTTCATCGCCAGGTCGCGTTTCATCTGCTCGCGCTGGGCATCCAGTTCGAGGCGCAGGCTGGTGTCGGCGTACTGCTCGAACTCCTCCCAGGACGCGTGATGCAGTTGCTCCTTGACAAAGGCCTCGTCAATCACCGGCACACTGACTGTGTGGACCGACTTCACTTTCATCGCCACGACGAGCTCCTTGCCGGCCACGCGCTGATCCGCGAAGTTGTCCGGCAGCGCATAGGGGAACTCGAAGGACTCCCCGGCTGCCTTCCCAGTGAGCTTCTCGTCCCAACCCGGCAGGTTCCCCTCCTTGCCTAGAACGTAGAGCAGGCCCTCGTGCTTGAGCGGGGCATCCCCTCCGTCCGCGGCGAGCTTGCTCGTGAAGCTGATCAGCAGCGCATCGCCCTGCTCCGCGGGCCCCTGTTTCTCCTCATAGTGCGTGTGCGCCTCGGCGAGCCGCTCGTAGTAGCGCTGCTTCATCGTGTCAGTGACATCCACCCCCGGCAGTGAGAACTCGTAGGCGCGATAGTCCGGCAGGTGCACCTCGGGAAGGACCGGGAGGCTGAACTCCACCTCGGCGGGCGCGCCCTCCTGCGGGTCAGCCTCGGTGTGCCATGTCACGCGGCCCTGGCGCGCTGCCAGGCCAAGCTGGCGCAGCCCCTCGTTCACCGCGAAATCGCGTAGCGCCTCGCCAGCGGCTGAGGCGATGGCCTCAGCCCCCACGCGCTGGCGGACCACGTTGGCCGGTACCTTCCCCTTGCGGAAGCCGGGCACGACCAGCGTACGGGCGTACTCCTTGTACACGACGCGGAAGTGCTCGTCGATCTCCGCGGCGTCGAACGCCACCTTGATCCGAGCCACATTAGCGTCTCGCGAAACTAGCTCTGCCGAAGCCATTTGGTCCACCGTTCATTTCCGTGGGGTTAGGGGCTGCCGATTCTACCATCGTCGCTTGTGCGCGTTGCCGTGGCGCGCATGCGGGCGGGCAGGTGCGAAGCGCCTCCCGCTCGGGACGCAGCGGCGCATGCCGCGCAAGCACTGCACGCGTCGGGGGGTTCAGAGAGCAGGAGACGGGGTTCGAACCCGCGACTCCCACCTTGGCAAGGTGGTGTTCTACCGCTGAACTACTCCTGCAGGCTGATCTACATTGTACGGTACCCATGGCGAGTGTCAACCGGACTGGCGGCGGCGCAGCCGTGCGCGCGCCCTGTTGGAGGCAAGATCTCTCGCCCACCCAGTGCCAGCAGTGGCTGCGCGCGCCCCTTGACAAGGCGCGGCTGGCGGCTATACTTGCCGTCCCTGGTGCCAATGGCGTGAGGGAAACACCCGGTCCCATCCCGAACCCGGAAGTTAAGCCTCACAGCGCCGATGATACTGCGGAGGGAAACCCCGTGGGAAAGTAGGACGACGCCAGGTTTTCTTTGCCTACCCGCGCCGCGCGGCAGACATTACCGGCGCGCCCCACTTTCGCCTACCCCCGCTGCGTGCAATCCCTGCCCTTCCCCGGTACAATGATCACGAGCACTCACAGCGAGGTTCACAATGCGGAGACTGATCGTCATTGCCTTGTCCATTTGCGTCCTGCTCCTCATGGGCTGCAACGTCGCAAAGGACACCGCCAAGCGCACGAAGGAAAGCGGGAAGAGCGCGGTGGGCATCGCCGAGAAGATGAAGGGCGGGACCGTCGGCAACACCAATGATGACACGGGGGATGGCGACCAAAGCGATGAAGGCCAGTAGCCTCGTCGTCGCGCTGGCGCTCCTCGCCACGATGCTGGCCGGCTGCAACAAGCTTGCCGCCTGGCGGAATGCGCAGGTGGCCGAGTCTCACCGTATCGCCCAGGGCAGCAAGATCACTCCACCCACCCCGCCGATCACTGTGCCTGACGATGTGCGCTCCGCCCTGCCCATCGACCCTTCGTTCACCGTGCTGAGCTTCTCCCAGACCGACAGCTCCGTGCGGGTTACCCTGCTCAGCGCTTGGGACACCCAGCGCACGACCGAGTGGCTGTATGCGGAGATGCAGCGCCGCGGCTACGAGAATCAGGATAACCCCAGCCGCATGCTCGAAAGCGAGGGCCTGGAGTACACCTGCACCGGGGCGAAGTATCCGAACGTGCGCATCAGGGTCGGCATGAACACCGCCGAGCAGGCCACGGTGGACATCGCGGCAGGCGAGTAGCTGCTGTCCCATCAGGCCCCTCGCATGCCGCGGCGGGCGGGAGTGCGCCAGCGGCCTGGGCTAGAATGGGAGCCATCCCAGCCTCGGAGACGCACATGTCCAGCAAGGCGCGCCAGACCTCAGCAGTACACGCAGTGAAGGACCTCTCGCTCGCCGGCGAAGGCCGCCGGCGGACACAGTGGGCTGCGCGCGACATGCCCGTTGTAGCAACCATCGCCGAGCGCTTCGCCAAGGAGAAACCCCTCGCCGGCCAACGTATCAGCGCCTGCCTGCACGTGACCACTGAGACCGCCAACCTGATGCTTGCGCTCAAGGCCGGCGGCGCGGAGCTTAGGCTGTGCGCCAGCAACCCCCTGTCCACGCAGGACGACGTCGCGGCGCATCTCGTCGCGGACCACAGCGTCAGCGTCTTCGCCGTGCACGGCGCAAACCGCCGCGAGTACTACGCGCACATCAACGCCGCCCTGGACTTCCGCCCCACCCTCACCATGGACGACGGCTGCGACTTGGTCAACACGCTGCACGCGTCGCAGCACGAGCTGCTGGCGGGCGTTGTGGGCGGGACTGAGGAGACGACGACAGGCGTGATGCGGCTGCGGGCGATGGAGAAGCACGGCGCCCTCGCCTATCCGGTGATCGCCGTAAACGACGCCGACACGAAGCATCTCTTCGACAACCGCTACGGCACAGGCCAGAGCACGCTGGACGGCATCATGAGGGCGACGAACCGGCTCATCGCCGGGCGCACGGTCGTCGTCGCAGGCTACGGCTGGTGCGGGCGCGGTTTCGCCACGCGCGCACGTGGAATGGGCGCGCACGTGGTCGTCACCGAAGTGGACCCGACCAAGGCGCTGGAGGCCGTGATGGACGGCTTCAGCGTGATGCCGATGACTAAGGCCGCCTCCGTCGGCGACCTGTTCGTCACCCTGACCGGCAACCTCAACGTAATCGACGAACCCCATTTCCGCAAGATGAAGGACGGCGCGCTAGTCTGCAACAGCGGCCACTTCGACGTCGAGGTTAACGTGGCGGGTCTGCGCGCCATGGCCAAGCGCGTGAGCAAGGTGCGCAAGGACGTGGAGGCGTTTGAGATGCCCAGCGGCAGGCGCATCCACCTGCTCGCGGAAGGCCGCCTGGTGAACCTCGCCTGCGCTGAAGGCCACCCCGCGTCAGTGATGGACATGAGCTTCGCCGGCCAGGCCCTCGCCGTGGAGCATCTGGCCAAGCACGCCGGGCGGCTCAAGCCGGGCGTGCACTTGCTTCCCAGGCAACTCGACGAGCAGGTGGCGAGCCTCAAGCTCGCGTCCCTGGGCTACAGGGTAGACCGCCTGACGAAGGAGCAGCGGGCGTACCTCAGCAGCTACGAGCACGGCACGTAGGCCTCCTTCAACCTGCCGGCGACCTGGCCATGCCGCGCGCGCTCCCGCCTTGTACGCAGGCTGTTCTCCCCCAGGCCGTCTGGCGGGCGCACCCTGGAAAACAGACTATCGCATCCAGATATGTAGTACTATGCAGCACGTTTTGAGGTGCAATGTGAAGCTATTCTGCGCAGCTCTTGTGGCAGCGGTGATCCTATGCCAGTGCGCGATCGCGGCTGAGGCCGCCGCGCCGCCCGCCGCAAGCGGAACTCAAGTGCAAGCCCCATTGGCGGTGCCGATCTTCCCGCTGGAGTCGCTCAAGCTGGGGATGAAAGGAACTGGCTACACGGTGGTTCGTGGCACGGATGTGAAGCCGTTCAACGCCGAGATTCTCGAACTGATCCCCAAGGGCGGCTTCGACGGGGGCCCGCTGATCCTCGCCAAGTTCACCGGCGAGGTGGTGGAGTTCTCCAAGGGAATCGCAGGTGGCTACTCCGGCTCGCCCGTGTACATCGGCGACAAGTTGCTGGGCGCGGTGAGCATGGCCATCCCCTTCACCGACACGCACATCGGCGGCATCACGCCTATCCAAAGCATGCTGCAGGCGCTGCCCGGGGCCGAGGAAATCGACTACTCCGGAAACACCGTCATCCCGCCGACGACCGCCAACGGCAAGCCCCTGGACAAGGATGGCAACCCCCTCCCAGAGCAGATAACCTACGTTGACGACTACGAGATGGCTCGCGCGTACAACGACTCCATGCGCGCGCAAGGGCTGAATCGTGTGGCGGCGGTCCGTGCCAAGACGCCGGTGTTCTTCTCCGGCGTGTCTCCCGTGGTGCGCGACATCTTTGCGCCCAGACTTGGGAAGCTCCTCGGCGGCAACTTCCAGCTCCTCGATCATCCGATGGGTAAGGCCGGCGACCCGGGGCTGTTCCTGCGCGACAAGCTCGACACGCCGGGCCTGCTGCTCGGCAAGCCGGAGGAGCAGCCGCCGCTTGTCCGCGGCGACGCCATCGCCGTGTCGCTCATTCAAGGCGACATCGAAGCCTACGCCATCGGCACGATGACGTACAGCGACAAGCAGGGGCGGTTTCTCTGCTTCGGCCACCCGCTGCTGCAGTCCGGAGATGCGAACTTCCCCATCGGCAAGGCGTACATCGCCTGGACCTTCGAGTCGATCGAGCGCGGATTCAAGGAGGGCGTGCGCCTCAACTCCGCCGGTACGCTCACCAAGGACCAGGCGGGAGGATGCGGCGGCATGCTGTGGCAGGAAGCCGACCTGATCCCGGTGAGCGTCAAGATCAACGACATCGACTTAGGCACCTCGCAGACGCTCAAGTTCAAGGTCATCCGCCACCCGGACTTCACACCTCTGCTCGTCGCTATGGGCATGAGCCAGGCCGCAGTGCAGGTCCTGGACCGGCAGCCGCGCGGCACGTTGAAGATCTCGTATCACATCGAGGGCGTGGGGCTGAAAGAGCCGCTGCGGCGCACCAACTACTACACCGACGACCAAGACGTCATCACCGGGGCGGCGATGGAGCTCATGCCGCTGTCCAGTTTGCTGGAGACTAACATCTATCGCGAGGTCAAGGTGACCAAGATCATGGTGCTCGTGGACGTCACGCGCAACAGGATCAACGCCTCCATCGACGATGCGAAGTTCATCCTCAGCGAGGAGCAGCAAGCCCAGGCGGCAGCGGCAGCCGCGGCAGGCCCGCAGCCGCCGCCCGAGGCACCCGCTCCAGCTGCGGGGCCCACTCCGCCGGCGGGGAATCAGGGTGGCGTGCAGCAGCCGGCTCAGGATGCTCCGCCTTCGCCCGCCCCGGAGAATCCCAACCAACCCGGCGCATCCACCACAACTCCCCCGCTTCCCATGCCGCCGAACCCGGCCGCGCAGCTGCCCACGTTCAAGCCCGGCGATACCATCCGCGTCAAGGTGCAGCTGCAGCCGTACCGCACCGAGGCGGTATGGCGGGAGTTCAGCGTGAAGGTCCCCGACGACTTCCCCACCGGCAACACGATGGTCGTCGTCCACGGCGGCGGAGATCTGATCTCGCCCTCCGAGCTCACCGGCAAGGGCCGCTCGCTGTTCGGCATGGGGCCGGTCCTCGACCTCCGCGCCCACGATCTTGACTCCGTGCTCGACCAGATCGTCTCCTGGCCGCTCAACAACGAGCTCCTGGTGACGCTCGTCCGCCCCTACGACCCGACGCAGGCCCAGGAGCTGGGGCAGAGCCAGACCAGCGGCGGACCTGATCTGGAGAAGCCGAACGACAAGGTCGACGCCAAGTACGAGATGGAATGGGTGATCTACAACGGCTTCATGCTGCCCGTGAACATTCTTGGCGCGCAGCCGCCCCTGCCCCCAGGCCAGGGGCCACCGGGCGAGCAGGCGCAGCGGGAGAAGCCCGCGGGAACCGAGACAGCACCGAACGGCCAGCCGGACGGCGGCTCACCCGACGAGGAATCGCGCTACAAAAGCCTGGCGTACTAGCTCCGCCGGTGGTCGGGAGCCTGCCAGCCCACTAGCTGGCGTGGCCGATGGTGGACCACTCCGCGCAGCTGCGCCCGCCCGATGCAGCCGGAGCGGCAGGCAGGGCTATTCCATGCGCGGGTAGGCCTTGCGGAAGCCGATCTGCGGGCGCTTCAGGCTGCGCTCGGCGAATTCCTGGTAGCGCCGCACGACTTTCTCCCACTCCGCCAGGTCCGGTGGCGTCTGTGCGATGGACGCCCGCAGGTCTTCCTCGCTGACCGCCCGCGCCTCGCCGGTCTCAATCGCCGCCCGCCAGGGGATGGACGCAGCGTTCTCCACGATCTGGCGGATGGCGTCGGCGCTGTAGCGCTCAGTCATCTGCGCTAACGCGTCGATGTCGATACCCTCCTCCAGGTAGGGCTTGCGCGACAGGTAGATGCGGAAGATGTCGCCGCGCTCCTTGGCCCCCGGCGGCGGCACAAACACCAGCCTGCCCAGGCGCCCGGCGCGGCGCAAGGCGAAGTCCACCTCCCAGGGCGCGTTGCTCGCGGCCAGCACCATCACGTTCTCGTTGTCGCTCGTCAACCCGTCCAATTCGATGAGCAGCTGGCTGATCAGCTTCTTCTCCCAGCCCGCCTGCAAGCTGCCCCGGCTGGCGCCGATGGCGTCAATCTCGTCGAGGAAGATGATCGACGGCGCGCGCTTGCGGGCGGCGCTGAAGATCATGCTGATCGCCTTCTCGGTGTTGCCCACCCACTTGTCCAGCACGGTGGCCAGGTTCACGTTGATGAACGCCACGCCGCACTCGCCGGCCGCGGCCCGCGCGAGCATCGTCTTGCCGCACCCCGGGGGTCCGAAGAAGAGCAGCCCGCCGCCCGCCTTCTTGCCGTAGCGGCTGCTGATCTCGGGGTACTTCAGCGGGTACTCGATCGTCTCGCGCAGCATCTGCTTCGCCTGCTCCAGCCCGCCGATGTCGAGGAACCGCACCTCGGGGATCTTCGGCTCGCCGAGCAGCATCTCCTCCTCGCCACGCACGAAGGCGTTGTACAGGTCGTCCTCCATCCCCATGCTCTGCCGCTTCAGCAGCAGGCTGTGGCGCAGCTGGCGCGCTTCCTGGCTGGACGGCTCAAGCTCAAGCGCCTTCTGCGCATCCTCCAGCGCGTCCTCCATGAACTCCAGCTGCTCGTTTACCTTGGCCCGCCAGATGTACGACTCCGCCCGCCCGGGGTCAACCTGCATCATCCTCGTCAGGACCTTCAGCGCGTCCAAGAACCTGCCGAGCTGGTACAGGCACTCCGCCTGCTTGCGCAGCCCGGCCAGGTCCTCCGGGTGGTAGCGCAGGTAGCACACGACGTCGTCCAACGCGTCCTCATAGTCCTCGAGCCTGAATGACGCCTCCGCCCGGTCCAACCGGTAGCCCAGGCTGTCCGGGTACTGCTCGATCAGCCGGTCGTAGTCACCGCGTGCGGCGCTGAAGCTGCCCTGCTCGTAGTGGCAGTCGGCGCGCAGCTCGCGCAGCCCGCCGTGGAAGGGGTAGAAGAACAATCCCAGCGACGTCAGCTCCACAACCCCCTCAAGCTCCGGCCGGCGCGCCAGCCGCTGGGCCACGCGCATGAACAGCTCCGGGCCAAACTCCACCTGCGCGCCCTTCGGCAGGAACGGGCGCATCAGCTCGGTGAGCGGCGCCACAAGCTGGCGCACCACCTCGTCGCGCTTCAGCGACTCCAGCGCCAGGTGGAACAGCTCAAACGCCTTGATACGCAGCCTGAGAGGATACGCCAGCGCCAGCACGGCGTCGAGCAACAGGCCTAGGTTGCCGGGCAGCTCCGCGCGCTGCACAAAGACGTAGCGGCGCACGGCCAGCAGGATTTGACGCCGCTCGATGAGGCTTAAGCTGGAGCCGCGCGCCAGGGTGGCGATCAGCTCGACGCGCTGCTCGCCGCTGGCCAGCTTGACCCGCAGCAGCTGGTCCTCGAACCAGCGCTGGCGGCCCACCTGCTGGGCGGGGCGGCTGCGCGGACGCGGACGGACGGGTCGCTTGCTGCGAGGGGAAGGAGTCTGGCTGTCCATGTCGCCGCGTCATTATACCGCTGCGGCAGCCGCGCTGTCGCAATGCCTTGCAGCGGGCCCGCGTGCGCTACTCGGCCCGCGCCGTTGGCCAGCCTAGCCCGCCGTTGCGGCAGCCGGGCGGGGATGGTACACTCTAACTCTACGGGCGGTGGCTCAGTCCGGTTAGAGCGCAGCGTTCGGGACGCTGAGGTCGCGAGTTCGAATCTCGCCCGCCCGACCACCTAGAACAAACACCGCGCCTCGCGAATCGCATGAGGGACAGCTCGTGCGCTCCGACGGCAAGCTGGCGCCCCCGCTGATTCACTAAACCCGTCAGCGCCAGGGTAGAAGTCTCAAGCGACGTAGCATCGCGAGGAGAACTCCATGTCCATCCGACCGGTCAAGCGACTCAGCCAAGCCAAGCCCACGCTCGAAGGCGCGGGGGTGCATCTGCGCCGCGCTTTCGGTTTCGGCAGCACGTCCGACTTCGACCCGTTTCTGCTGCTGGACGACTTCCGCAGCGACCGGCCCGAGGACTACCTCGCCGGCTTCCCCTGGCATCCCCACCGCGGGATTGAGACGATCACCTACGTTCTCGCCGGAACCGTGGAGCACGGCGACAGCATCGGCAACCACGGCGTCATCTCCTCCGGCGACATCCAGTGGATGACGGCGGGGCGCGGCATCATCCACCAGGAGATGCCAAAGGGCGACCCGTCCGGCAGGATGCACGGGTTCCAGCTGTGGGCGAACCTGCCGGCGGCGCTCAAGATGACCGCTCCCCGGTACCAGGAGGTGAAGGCGCCGGACATCCCGGAGGTAACCGACGACGACGGGACCCGCGTGCGCATCGTCTGCGGCGGCTTCTGGGGGACGCGAGGCCCCGCGGAGGGAATTGCCGCAGACCCGGTCTACATCGACGTGTCCGTCCCGCCGGGCCGGAGCAAGACCCTGCCGGTGGAGACGAAGAGCCAGGCCTTTGCGTACGTCTTCGCCGGTGCAGGCAGGTTCTGCAACGCCTCGGGCCCGCTCGCGGTGCCGACCGAGAGCGTCGGCTGGCTGGACACATCGCCGCCGACACAAGCCGACAACCGTTCGCTCGTGCTCTTCGACACCGGCGACGAGGTGACAGTGCAGGCCGGTGACGAAGGGATTAGGTTCCTGCTGGTCTCAGGACGGCCGCTGAAAGAGCCCGTCGCCTGGTACGGCCCGATTGTGATGAACACGCAGGAACAGCTCAAGCAGGCCTTCGAGGAACTTAGGCAAGGGACGTTCCTGGACCAGACGGGTCAGGCTGATTGAGTCGCAGCTCAGCCTGCGCATCTGTTTGGAGCCCTACAGCTCAGCCTTGATCTTCGCGGCCATGTCCGCCAGCGCCTCGGGCGTCTGCTGCTCGCCCAGCTCGTACAGGCTCACTTTGTCCCCGGGATGGCGCGGGATCACGTGGAAGTGCAGGTACTCGACCATCTGCCCCGCCTCGCGCCCCATGTTGGCCACCACGGTCACGCCCTTCGCCCCCGTCGCCGCCTTGACCGCCGAGGTAAGCCTGCGCACCGCGCGCAGGCACAGCACCACGTCGTCCTCGTCCGCCTCGCAGACGTTCTCGCTGTAGTTGCGGGGGATCACCAGCGTGTGCCCGGGGTTCTGCGGGTAGAGGTCGAGGAAGCAGTACACGTGCGTGTCACTGTAGACTTCAGTCGAGGGGATCTCACCGCGCAGGATCTTGCCGAAGATGTTGTCCGAGGGTGCGTCGCGCATAGCCATGCCTCCACGTTGCCACGCACATTCTAACGGAGATACTGCCGGCGCCGGACCGCCTGGCCACAAACGCCTTATCTCGTGGGGCGCCCTGCCGGCAGTGGAGTCCAGCCTGCCCCTTACTCTTCAGCGTGGTGCCGGATCACCTTGCCTTCCACCATGAACACCACGTCGAGCGCGATGTTCTCCGCGTGGTCCGCGATGCGCTCCAGGCAGCGCGCGGCGACGAGGAAGTGCAGCCCGCGTTCGATGGCAGTTGGGTCAGCGGACATCATGTCGCGCAGCTCGTGGAAGATGCGATGGTGCTCCTCATCCACCGTGTCGTCCATCTCGCACACCCGCCGCGCCAGCGCGGAGTCCTGGCGCACCAGCGCGTCGAGGCTGAGCTTCACCATCTCGCGCACATCCGCCGCCATTTGCTGGAAGTCCGGCGGCGCCGGCAATGGCTCCAGTCCCGCCAGCGGCACTGCGCGCTCCGCGATGTTCACCGCCAGGTCGCCCATACGCTCGAGCATCGTATTGACCTTGATCGCTGACACGAGGTAGCGCAGGTCGCCGGCCACCGGCTGGTGCAACGCCAGCACCTTCAGGCAGTCTTCCTCGAACTGCACTTCACGGCGGTCAATCTCGTCGTCTCCGGCGATCACCTCCTCCCCCAAGTCGGGGCGACGCGCCGTGAGGGCGAGGATCGCCTTGTTCGTCGCCTGCTCCAGCAGCGACCCGAGGAATAGGATCTCCCGTTCGAGCCGCTCCATGTCGCGCTGAAAGTGGATTCTCATCGGTGGTTCCTTCAAGGGCTAGCCAAACCGGCCCGTGACGTACGCCTCGGTCTGCTTCTCCTTGGGCCGCGTGAACACCTCGGTCGTCTCGCCGAATTCCACGAGCTCGCCGAGGAGGAGGAACGCCGTGAAATCCGAGACGCGCGCCGCCTGCTGCATGTTGTGGGTGACGATGACGATCGTGTAGCGTTCCTTCAGCTCGAACAGCAGGTCCTCGATGCGCGCTGTTGAGACAGGGTCCAGCGCGGAGCACGGCTCGTCCAGCAGGATCACTTCGGGCTTGATGGCCACGGTGCGCGCCAGACAGAGGCGCTGCTGCTGCCCACCCGACAGGCTCAGGCCACTGGCGCCAAGCTTGTCCTTGACCTCGTCCCACAACGCGGCCTGGCGCAGGCAGCTCTCCACCCGCGCGTCAAGCTCCGACTTACGCAGCCTCTCGTAAAGCCCGATGCCGAAGGCGATGTTGTCATAAATCGACAGCGGGAACGGCGTCGGCTTCTGAAAGACCATGCCGACGCGCGAACGCAGCAGGTTCAGGTCGAGGCCCGGCGCGAGGATGTTCTCGCCATCCAGCAACACCTCGCCCTCGGCGCGCTGGTTGGGATAGAGGCTGTACATGCGGTTCAGCACGCGCAGCAGCGTGGACTTGCCGCATCCCGAAGGGCCGATGAACGCTGTGATTCGGCGGTCGTAGAGCGCTACGTTGATGTCCCTCAGCGCTCGCACGTCCCCGTAATGGAAGCTGACATTACGGATCGACACCCTCTCTGCAAGCGGGAGGCCTTTGGAATCCGTAGTCAGTGGAATGGCTACAGCGACCTCACTCATTGCGCTTTCCTTTGCACGCTCAGCGCTCGCGCCGAGATGCTCAGCGCCAGCACAGCGAGGGTGATGATCAGCGCGCCGACCCATGCCAGCCGCTGCCAGTCGTCGTACGGGCTGAGGGCATACTGGAAGATCACTGCAGGCAGGCTGGCGATCGGCGCGTTGAGCTTTACGCTCCAGAATTGGTTGTTTAGCGCGGTGAACAGCAACGGCGCCGTTTCGCCGCTAATGCGCGCCACGGCCAGCAGCACACCGGTGATGATGCCCGCCCGCGCCGCGCGGTACGACACGCGGCGGATGACCAGCCAGCGCGGCGTGCCTAGCGCCGCCGCCGCCTCGCGCAGCTCCTGTGGCACCAGCAGCAGCATGTCTTCAGTCGTACGGACCACGATCGGTATCACGATCACGGCCAGCGCTACCGCCCCCGCCAGACCCGAGAAATGACCCCCGAGCGTGAACTCGATCTTACTCCCGAGGGCCGACACCAGCTGCTGCGGAATTGGAATCGACACGCGGACCCGCGGGGCCACCATGATCGTGTAGACGAATAGACCAACGACGATGGACGGTGCGCTCAGCAAGATGTCGTTGATGAAGCGCACGACCGCAGTCAACTTCGACTTGCGCCCGTATTCCGCCATGTAAGTCCCGGCGAAGATGCCGACCGGCGCGCCGATTGCCACGCCGAGCGCCGTCATGATCAGGCTGCCGGCGATGGCGTTCAGCAAGCCCCCGGAATCGCCCGGCGGCGGCGTCATCTTGGTGAACACGCCCAGAGATAGTCCGCCGACGCCGTGCCAAAGCAACGTCCCGAGAATCACCAGCAGGCACCCCAGTCCCAGGCCCGCGGCCCCCGCGCAAAGGCTCATCGCCGCCGCGTTGCGTCGCCTGCGCGCGCCGTAAAGCCGCGTCGCCCTCACCTAGCTTGCCCCATAGCGCCTCTCCAGACGCATGAGCATGTAGCGCCCAATCGCTAGCACAATGAATGTAATCAGGAAGAGGATTAGGCCTAGGGCGAATAGCGAAGAGGTGTAGAGGCTGCCCACCGCTTCGGTGAACTCGTTGGCGATCGTCGCCGAAATGGTCGTGCCGGGCGCCAATAGCGAGGCCTTAATCCTGTGGGCGTTTCCGATCACGAAAGTCACAGCCATCGTCTCACCCAACGCCCGCCCTAAACCCAGCATCACTCCACCGATAATACCAACGCGCGTATAGGGAAGCACAACTTCATTCACAACTTCCCATGTTGTGCACCCGAGGCTATAGGCGGCTTCCTTCATCACCGGCGGCACGGTTGCCACTACATCGCGGCTCACCGCAGCGACGAAGGGAATGACCATGATTGCGAGCACCAGCGAAGCGGTTAGAATGCCGATGCCGTAGGGCGGACCGGCGAACAGCGACGACAGCACTGGGACTTTAGCCGTGGACCATATTAGCGCCGGCTGCAGCGTCCTCTGCAAGAGCGGCGCGAAGACGAACAACCCCCAGATGCCGTAGATGATGCTCGGGATGCCCGCCAGCAACTCGACGGCGGTCCCGATAGGCCGCCTCAACCGCGCGGGACATGTCTCGGTGAGGAACACGGCAATACCGATCCCCACCGGAACGGCGATGAGCATCGCAATCAGCGATGACACCACGGTGCCATAAATCGCTGGAAGCGCGCCAAACTTATCAGTAACCGGGTTCCAGGAGCTGCTGTAGAGGAAGCGCAGGCCGAGCGCACGAAATACCGGCAGGGCACCGATCGTAAGCGAAACCAGCACTCCGCCCAATATGAGGAGAACCAGAGCCGCTGCTAGCCGGGTGGCGAGAGAGAAGCCCGCGTCCCCGCGCCTGAACCTCAGCATTACCTTGGCTCGCTTGCGGGCTACTTCAGCTGCAGCTGCCCCTCCTCCCACGGCGGTATGGCTCACGCTTTCTCTCCAGATTGACCCTGCCATATGTGAATCGCTTCCTATGCGACAGCAGGTTGCGGAGCCAGCCGATGCCCCTTCGCCGGCACTGGCTCCGCAGCCCTCGTCCTACTCCAGGCCGAGGCGATCCTCGACCTAGGTCTATGGCTGTGCCGCTCTGCTGTTCGCTAGGGACCCCTGAACACCGGCTTGCCGTCGCTGCCTAGGATGTCCTTCGCCCACATCTTCTCGACGCTCTGCACGACCTTGGCAGGAATCGGGATGTAATCAAGGTCCAGCGCCATTCGGTCGCCATTGGCATAGGCCCAAGCAAAGAACTTCAGCGCCGTTTGGGAAGCCTGGGCGTCGTCGGGCGTCTTGTACATCAGAATCCAGGTAGCTGCCGTCATCGGCCACGTCGTCGCACCCGGCTGATTGGCGAGAATCACGCCGTACCCGGGCACGCTCTCCCAGTCTGCGCTGGCAGCCGCGGCAGCAAATGCGTCAGCAGTCGGGCTGACGCGCTTGCCGCTCTTGTTGATCATGTCAGTGTACGTTAGGTGGTTCTGCTTGGCGTAGGCGTACTCGACGTAGCCGATGGAGTTTGCAGTCTGCGCCACATTGTTGGCCACGCCCTCATTGCCCTTCGCGCCGATGCCGACGGGCCATTCAACGGCCTTCTCCGTACCGACATTGCTCTTCCACTCGGCACTCACCGCCGATAGGTAGTACGTGAAGTTGAAGGTCGTCCCCGAGCCGTCAGAGCGGTGCACGACGGCGATCGCGGCGGCAGGGAGTTTGGCATTCGGGTTGAGCTTCTGGATCGCTGGGTCGTTCCACTTGGCAATCTTACCGAGAAAGACGTTGGCCAGCGTCGTGCCGTCAAACACGAGTTGGCCTGGCTTGATTCCCGCGAGGTTGACGACCGGCACGATGCCGCCCATGACCATTGGGAACTGAGCAAGCCCGTACTGGCTAAGTTCGTCGCCGGAGAGCGGCGCGTCGCTGGCGCCAAAAGTGACGGTCTTGGCTTCGATTTGCTTGATCCCGCCCCCGGAGCCGATGGACTGGTAGTTCAGGCCCACTCCCGCCTCCTTCATGTATGCATCGGCCCACTTGGCGTAGATCGGATATGGGAATGTGGCGCCGGCGCCGGAGATGAGAGTGGGAGCAGCAGCCGGACTCGGCTTGGGCCCTACGATGAGCAGGCCTACCCCGAAGGCAAGCGCCGAGACAGCGGTTCCGAGAACCACTGGAATCTTGATCGACTTCACCAGATAACCTCCTTGGAATCGCAACTAGGATGAACCTTAAGCGCGTAACAGATACCAGGGCTGTGTTAAGGGCGCATAAAGCAGTGGTGAAGACCGCGGAATCTGTTCCCCAGTCCATGTGCGGCGTCTGCCGACCAGGACCATCGCATCCCGGCGCCTAGGCGCAGGCTAGCGAAGGAGCGGGAGCTCCACGGTAAACGTGCTGCCCACGCCAGGCTGGCTGGAGACACGCACGTCTCCGCCGTGACCGGACACCGTGTGCTTGACGATCGAAAGCCCCAGTCCCGTGCCGCCCAGTTCCCGCGAACGCGCCTTGTCCACGCGGTAGAAGCGCTCGAACAGGTGCGCCAGGTGTTCGCTGGCGATCCCCACGCCCGTGTCCTGCACCTCGATGCGCGCCAGGCCCGGGACGGCGGTGACTGCCAGCCTGATGCTTCCCCCTTCCGGGGTGTACTTGATGGCGTTGTCCAGCAGGTTGTCCACCGCCAGGCCCAGAGCCAGGCGGTCGGCGTTGACGATCACTGGCTCGTCCGGCAGCGCCAGCGTGAGCGCAAGTCGCTTGGCTTCCGCCGCCGGTGCCAGCGCGCGGTACGACTCCTGGGCTACTTCACGGAGGTCGAGCGGCGCCAGCTTGGACCCGGTGTCGCGCGATTCGGCGCGGGAGAGCGCCAGCATGTCCTCCACCAGGGTTTGCATCCGCCGAGACTGCTCGCCGAGGCTGCTAAGGAAGCGCGCGCGCACGGCTGGGTCCATTTCCGCGTCGTCCTGCAGCGTCTCCACGATGCCTTGAATCACGGTGATCGGCGTCTTCAGCTCATGGCTGGCGTTGGCCACGAACTCGCGGCGCACGCCCTCCAGCTGGCGCAGGCGGCTGACGTCGTGCAGCACTGCCACCGCGCCGATCACTCCGCCCCGCGCATCCCACAGTGGGGCGCAGATGATCTCCAACACCTGGTCGCCGCCGCCGCGCGGGATACGCACCTCCGCCTCGGCAGGCTGGTTGTTGTGCAGCACGGATTCCAGCGCCGCCAGAACCTCCGGCACGCGCAGCACCTTCCAGACCTTCTCTCCCCGCCAGCCGCCGTCCGCCACGTCGCACAACGCCTGCGCAGCGCGGTTCAGATGCAGCACGCGCTCCTCGGCATCAACGGCCACGACGCCTTCGACCATTCCGCCGAGGATGGTCTCCATCTGGTTATGCTCGCGCACCGCCGTGTCGAGCTGAGCCCGGAGATTCGCCGCCAGCAGGTTGATCGAGCGCGCCGTCTCGTCAAGCTCGGTGGCGCCTCCCGCGCCCAGCTGCCAGCTCAGGTTGCCCTCAGCCGCCGCCTGGGCGCCGCGGCTGATGTCCGCCAGGCGCTGGCTCAAGCGCCAAGCGAACCAGAAGGATGGCAGCAGGCTGAGCAAGATGGCGACGAATGCGCCTGCCAGCACGAGCTGGCCGGCGCGGTGCAGCCGCCGGTGAACCAACGCGTCGGACAGGGCGGTGCGCACGTAGCCGATCGTCACGCCGTTCTCCTGCACTGCGAGCGCGGAATAGACCATCTTGGTGCGCAGCGTATGGCTGTATCGGGAAGCAGTGCCAGTCCCGAACTTGCTGGCCTGGACTATCTCGGGCCGTTGCAAGTGGTTCTCCATCACCGCCGGGTCCTGCTCCGAGTCGGCAAGCACGCGCCCGTCGGCGGCGATTACCGTCAGTCTGGCGCCAGTGGCGCGGCCGAGCTCGACGATCCGCTGCTGGAAGCCCGCCTCGGCTGCCCCATGCAGTTCCGGCGCCGCTACTTCATTCAGCAGCACGGCCTTTGCTGCAAGCGTGGTTTCGATGTCTCGCAGGGCGTCACGCTCAACCACGAACCGGATGATCAGCGTGCCGGCGACGGCGGTGAGCAGGACGACCGCGGCGTACGCCCCGAAAAGCTGCCAGAGGATCCGCGATCTGAGGAGTCTCATTCGCTCTCGTCCCTGAACCGGTAGCCAACGCCGCGGATAGTCTCGATCAGCTCGCCAAAGCGGCCGAGCTTCTTGCGCAGCGCCCGGATGTGCACATCGATGTTGCGGTCGATGACGACCGCGTCGGCGCCGATCACCCGGCTCACCAGGCTGTCACGCGTAAACACGCGCCCGGGATTGGCTGCGAGGAGATGCAGGAGGCGGAACTCCGTAGCGGTGAAGGCGGGATGAACGCCATCCACGACAGCCTCGTAGCGCGCCGGGTCGATGGCGAGCCCGCCCGCCGCGCTGTCCGCATCACGGACGATGCGCACCATCGCCGCCTCGTCGTCTCCGCGCACAGGCCCGCGCCGCAGCACCGCCTTGACGCGCGCGATGAGCTCACGGGGGCTGAAGGGCTTCCTCACGTAGTCGTCGGCGCCGATGCCCAGGCCCAGTACGACGTCGCTCTCCTCACCCTTGGCGGTGACCATGATCACCGGCACGCGGCTCGTGGCCTGCTCAGCCTTCAGCCGGCGGCAGACCTCGATCCCGTCCAGGCCGGGCAGCATCAAATCGAGCAGCATCAGCTCCGGGGGGTCCTGCCTGGCACGCTTCAGCGCCTCCAGCCCATCCCGGCATCCGCTGACGGCGAAGCCCTCGCGCGAGAGGTGATAGACGATGAGTTCGAGGATGTCGGACTCATCCTCGACCACCAGTACTCTCGTGCGGCTCATCGTCTGCGCTCCGCCAAGCGCCGCTGAGTATACCCGGGGTCGCAGGCGCTCATGCTGACCTGCGTAGCAGGCCCATCCAGATGGCCTAGCGCTCCCCGGGCACTTCCAGGCTATACTTCCCGCGTGGCAAGTACGCTCGCCGGCCGGATCACGCCCGGCGTCAACGCGGACACGATGGCGCTGTTCTGCCGCCAGCTCGCCGCGCTGCTGCGCGCCGGCCTGCCGCTCGACGACTCGCTGGAGCACGCCGCCCAGGTGGGACCGCTGCACCTGCGCAACGCCGCCCACAGCCTGGCCAACATGGTGCGCCAGGGCCAGCCGCTGTCCGAAGGCATCCGCGGCTACCCCGTCCTGTTCCACGGCGTCATCCCGGCCATGGTGCGCTGCGGCGAGCGCACCGGCAACCTTGATGAGTCCTTCGCCCAGATGGCCGAGTGGTTCGAGTTCGAGGCCGGCCTGACACGGTCAGTGCGCAGCGCGATGGTTTATCCGACGATCGTGCTAATCGTCGCTATCTGCGCCGTCGGCATCCTGGCTTACGTCCATTTCATGTCCGCGACGTGGGCGGTGCGCCTGATATGGGTATTGGCGGCGGCGGCTGGGCTGTGGCTCATCCTGCGCTTCCGCGGTGCGCAGCGACTCGCGCGCCTGCTGGTCATCGGCTTGCCGTTCTTCGGCGGCATCATTAAGGAGTTGGCGGTGGCCCGCTTCTGCCACGCATTCGCAGTCCTCATCCGCGCGGGTGTGCCGTATCTCGAAGGGCTGGAGGCGGCTGGGCCGGCCGTGCAGCATCCCATCGTGGAGTTAGCCGTGCGGCACGTCTACGCCGGCGTGCGCAACGGCGGGAGCGTACAGCAGAGCATCGCCGCCCAGCACACCTTCCCGCGCATCGTGATTAGCCTAGTGGCGGCGGGCGAGACGGCGGGCAGCCTGGACGCGGCGCTGCTCAAGGCGGCGCAGTTCCTGCGGACCGACGCGGAGTACAAGATCCGCAACTCCGCCAAGCTCGCCGGCCCGGTGATGGTGATTATCATGGGCATTATCGTGGCGTTGATCGCCATCGGATTCTGGACGTCCTACTTCGACAAGATCATGAGCATCCTAGAAGAATGAGCAGCACTGAGAAACCACCGCGTGACGCCGCCGAGGCCAGCACGCCGCCCGCTACGCCGCGGCTCGGCGCACTGGACGCGCTGGAGCGCATCGCCGCAATCCAGCTCAGCAACCGCTTCATCTGGCTGGCGGCGGTTATGGCCTTGCTCCTCATCGGCCAGTTGAGCTTCGTGCAGCTCAGAACCGCCCGTTTCGAGCACTTCACCCTCATGGCCTACCTGACGCTGATCATCGAGGTGGCGCTGCTTGCCTCGGCGCTGCTCATCGGCGCAGCTACGCCGCGAACAGCCGCCGCTTGGAGCAAGCGCTACAGCGCGCACCCATTCAGCTACGCGCTCCATGGCCTGGCCACCGTTCTATCTCTGGCGCTGGTGCTTGTTCTGCTCCTGGCGCCGGTGCTGTATCTGCACCGCTATCCCGCGCTGACCGCCCAGGGCATCATCACGCCCCTCATGATGCTTCAGCGCGGCTCGCTGCTGTTTCTCGCATGCCTGACTGCCTTCAACGTGCTGATGATCCTTCGCGTCCACCTGAGGACGCCCTGGGGGCTCGCCGCATGCTTGGCGGGTGCGTTCCATGTGGCGCTCGGCTACACGGTGACGTACCTCAGCTTCGTCACCGAGGCGATGCGGAGGCTCAACGACGTGTTCTACTACGGGAACCTGTGGTCCGCGATCCCCGGAATCCCCGACCTCCAGCGCAAGGAGGTGTTTCACAACATGGAAATGCCATACATCAGCTACTACCTGGCGGGTGGAGCTGGCCTATGGCTACTCACGTACATGCTTTGGGCAGCAAGGGCCGCGGCCCTCCAGCCGCGTGAAACGCGCGCCTCGCGGGCGTAGGGCACCAGCGACGGAAACTAGCGGAATTGGGCCGTTTCACGGATAGTTGATGGGCGGATTGGGCCAGTTTTCGCGCGTCATCTGATATCTTTAGGCTGACGCAGCGACAAGGAATGCTGATGGCAAATCGTGTGCAGCTATCCCTAGTAATACACAACCACCAGCCCGTGGGCAATTTCGACCAGGTGATCGAGCAAGCCTGCGACCGCGCGTACCTGCCCTTCCTACGGATGATCGAGCGCTTCCCCGCAGTGCGCATCGGGCTGCACACGAGCGGCTGCCTGTGGGAGTGGCTGGAGGCGCACCGGGCGGAGTACGGCGAGCTAGTGGCCGAGCTTGTCCGCCGCGGGCAAATTGAGCTGCTCGGCGGCGGGATGTACGAGCCGATCCTGCCGGTGCTGCTGCGCCGCGACGCCTTCCGCCAACTCGACCGGATGAACAGCTTCATCGAGCAGCGCTTCGGGGTGAGGCCGCAGGGCATGTGGTGCCCGGAACGGGTGTGGGAGCCCCACCTGCCGGCGCTGCTCGCCGGCGCGGGGCTGAAGTACACGCTGCTCGACGACTACCACTTCCGCGGCAGCGCGCTGCCGCGCCAGATCGAGACGGAGTACTTCCTCACGGCGCACGCCAACGCCACCATCGCCCTGCTGCCGATCAGCCAGAAGCTCAGATACACGATGCCGTTCAAGCCCGTGCCGGACACGATCGAGCATCTGCAGACGCTGGCCGGGAACGCGGACGCCGTGCCGCTTTGCGTATTCGGCGACGACGGCGAGAAGTTCGGCGTGTGGCCGGAGACCTACGAGTGGGTGTATGGGAAGCACTGGCTCGAGCAGTTCCTAAGCGCCGTCACCGACAACACCGGTTGGATTGATGTGCTTCTGCCAAGCGAGGTGCTGTTCCGCCGGAAGCCCGCGGGCACGGTGTATATCCCCTGCGCGTCGTACGCCGAAATGGGGGAGTGGACGCGAGTCGACCCCGATGCAGGGGAGGACGACCCGCCGGGGTTCTGGCGCAACTACTTCCACAAGTACCCCGAGAGCGAGGCGATGTACCAGCGCACGCTGATGGTCTCGGAGCTGCTGGAGGAGGCGCGGCGAAGCGGAGTGGCCGACGCAGCTTTGGCAGATGCAGCGGACGACTTGGGGCGGTCGCAGTGCAACTGCGCCTATTGGCATGGCGTGTTCGGCGGGCTGTACCTGAACTACCTGCGGCAGGCGGTGAGCTACCACCTGCTCAAGGCGGAGACCGCGATACGCCGGGTCTACAACCCAGGCGGCAGCGCCGAGGTGCGGCCGCTGCGCCAGGGCAGCATGCCCTGGGAGGGCTACGAACTGCGCAACGAGCGCGTCTCCGCAATCGTCGAGCCGATGTACGGGCTTTGCTTGACGCGGATGGACAGCCTGCCCACGTTTTTCTGCTTGACCGATGTGCTGGCCCGCCGCCGTGAGGCCTACCACCGCAAGCTCGAACAGGCCACATCGCAGGTCGGCGAAGAACACGAGAGCATCCACGACCGCGTCGTGGCCAAGGAGGAAGGGCTGAGCCGCTTGCTGGTGGTCGATCCCCATCCGCGGGTGGGTGCGAACAGCTTCTTCAGCGACCTGCGCGACCCGGCGCAATTGCTCAGCCTGCCCGACCCGGGGGAGCAGGCTCCGTCGCGGATGCACGACGACTACTTCGCCACCACACGTGATGTGCAGCAGCGCGGGCTGACCGTGGCGGGGGTCGTGGATCTCGGTGGGTTCACGCTGAGCAAGTCGCTCACGCTCGAACCGGGCGGGCTGAAATGCGCGTTCCAGCTAGCTCGCGGAGCCTTGCCCGCCGAGGATGGCGAGTTCTTCGTGGAGTTCAATGTGACGGCGCTGACCGACAGGGCCGCGGACAGGTATTTGGAGGTAGGCGGGCAGCGATTCGTCCTCAGTGAAGCCCATGACTTCAGGGAATCGGCAGACGTGAGCCTGGTGGACGAGTGGCAGGGCAAGCGGCTGAGAATCGCCCCTCCGCGCTGCACGCGCATCGTCTGCTATCCTGTGTATACGGTCTCTTCGTCCGAGGGCGGGTTCGAACGAACGTACCAGGGCACTTGCGTACTGATTGGCTTCAGCCCGGCATCCCTGGTGGAAGGCGTGGTTGTCGACCTGGGCATCGAGGACGCACGGGGACGCGATGTACAAGCTTGAGTCAACATCCGACACGCACCGGTACCTGCTAGCTACCTCGCACATGGGCGAGCACGCCCTCGACCTGGGGGTGGCCGCTCCGCCGCAGGAGGCTGTGCTGGCCCTGCCGGAGCGGTACGGCATCCCGCTGCTTGAACTGCTCGTCGTTGACACGCGCTATGTCTTCGTATCGTGGGAGATCACGTCCGAGCAGATGGCCCAGGCCCGGCTTAGCTTGGGCAAGAAGGCATTCGCCTCCCGCAAGCTCAAAATACTCTTCCATCGCGACACCCGTGAGGGCGAGGTACTGCTGGCCTCGGAGCTCTTCGGCGACATCGGCCGGTGGTTCATCCGGCTCGACCATCCGGGCACGGTAGTGCTCGCCGAACTGCTGTTTATCAGCGGGCCGGAAGGCTTCCTGCTAAGCACGGCGGGGCCGCTAAGCATGCCGCGGGAGGAGGTCGTCGAGCCGGACGAGTACGATGAGCTCAGGGTGTCGTACGGCCACGGCAGGCACGGAAGACTTATCCTTCTGGGGCTTGACCGGCGGCGCGCTTCATGGCCGCATGTAACGCTGCCCGCACCACTCGCCGGGGAGTACACACCGGCACGTCTGCCTGCAGCGCCCGGCTCGCCCGGCCTCGCCTGGCAGGCCGCGCCGTCTTCGGGGGCTCTCGCAAGCTGGACTGGCGAAGGGTGCGCCGCGGCGGACAAGGCGCCATCCGGGGAGCCGTGAGATGATCAACACTCTCGTCATGATCATGGCTGGAGGAAAGGGGGAGCGCTTGTACCCCCTCACTCGTGACCGCGCCAAGCCCGCTGTCCCCTTCGGGGCGCGCTACCGGATCATCGACTTCGTGCTCAGCAACTTCATCAACAGCGGCTTCTTCCGCATCAAGGTGCTCACGCAGTACATGAGCAACTCGCTGCTGATCCACATCGCCCGCGGCTTCAACTTCGGCGCGTTTGCTGAGCACTACGTCGACGCCATCCCTGCGCACATGGGCAGCGGCGATTTTGGCTGGTACCAGGGCACGGCGGACGCCATCTACCAGAACACGGGGATCATCCAGGACGAGCAGTCCACAGATGTGGCGGTGTTCGGCGGAGACCACATCTACAAGATGGACGTGGCGCAGATGCTCGACTACCACCGGCTGACAGGCGCGGAGTGCACGGTGGCGGCGGTGCCCTACGACCGGTTGGAGGCGGCGGGGCAGTATGGGATCATCGAAGTGGACGAGCAGTGGCGGATCATCGGCTTCGAGGAGAAGCCCGCCGACCCAAAGCCCATCCCCGGCCAGCCGGATAAGGCGCTGGCCTCCATGGGCAACTACATCTTCGCCCGCCAGGCCCTGGTCGACGCGCTCAAGCGCGACCACTTCGACCCCACATCAAGTCACGACTTCGGCAAGAACGTCATCCCCTCGATGATCCGCGGACACCGCGTGTACGCCTATAACTTCGCCGACAACCGCGTCCCCGGCGAAGGCGAGCGCGAGCGCGGCTACTGGCGGGACGTGGGGACGGTGGACGCGTACTACGAAGCCAACATGGATCTACGCAGCGTGACGCCGCAGCTCAACCTGTACAACTACGCCTGGCCGATCCGCTCCACGACGTTGCAGTTCCCGCCGACGAAGTTCGTGTTCAACGACGAGGGCTGGCGCGGAATGGCCGTGGACAGCATCGTCGCCAACGGGTGCATCATCTCCGGCGGCAGAGTGAGCAGTTCCGTCGTCTTCCCCAACGTTTTCGTTCACAGCTACTGCAGCGTTGACGAGTGCATTCTGATGCAGGGCTGCAACATCGGCCGCCGGGCCCGGCTAAAGCGCGTGATCTGCGATCAGTACGTGACCATCGAAGACGGCACGGTGATCGGCGAAGACCCGGCTGCCGACGCCCAGCGCTTCTTCGTCACGCCGGGCGGCATCGTGGTCATCCCCAAGGGCACGATCGTGCCGCGCCGCGGAGCGCTGATGCGCGGCCCAAGCACGCCGCCACCAGGAAGCATACGCCCGCGGGTACACCCGGCGGGCTCAGTCACCATCACGCCGGAGGTCGGGGAGCAATGAACGTCGCATTCGTTACACCGGAAGTGTTCCCGTTTTCCAAGACCGGCGGGCTCGCCGATGTCGCGCAATCCCTGGCCCAGGCCTTGGCGTCCCTGGGGGTGCACATCACGGTGTTCGCGCCCTACTACCGCAGCACCGCGGAGTGGTTCGCCGGCGAGGGCCTGGCTCCCCGCGAGCTTGCCCTGCCCCACCGCCTGTGGATCGGCGATGAGCAACACGCCACAGTGTATCGGCTATTCACTAGCGACGGCGTGAACTACGTGTTTGTTGACGACGCCGCGTTCTTCGATAGGCCGAACTGCTACGTAGATGACGACGGGATAGACTATCCAGACAATGCCGACCGCTTCGCTTACTTCTCACGCAGCGTGCTGGAGTACTACCTGCATTCAGGCGATGCGCCGGACGTGTTTCACTGCCACGACTGGCAGGCAGCGCTCATCCCCGTGTACCTGCGCACCACGTACCGCCGCCCCGAGCTGGCCGGGGCGAAATCGCTGCTGACGCTGCACAACCTGGGCTACCACGGCTTGTTCCCCGCCTACCACCTGTACGCCACAGGCCTCAGCTGGGACGTGTTCACACCCGAGGGCCTGGAGTTCTACGGCAGGCTCAATGTGCTCAAGGGCGGGATCGTCTACGCCGACGAGCTGAACACCGTCTCGCCCAGTTATGCAGAGGAGATCCAGACCGAGGAGTTCGGCCGGGGGCTGGAGGGCGTGCTGCGCGCGCACCGCGCCAAGCTGCGGGGCATCCTGAACGGCGTGGACACGGAGCAGTGGAACCCGGCAACCGACGCGCTCATTGAAGCACGGTACTCGGCGGAGAAGCCAGCGGGCAAGGCTAAGTGTAAGAAAGCGCTGCAGCACGAGGTGGGCCTGCCTCTGCGGTCAGGGGCGCTGCTGCTGGGCAGCATCAGCCGCTTCGACGCGCAAAAGGGGATCGACCTGGTGCTCGCCGCGTTCCCCAAGGTGGCCCTGCTGGATTTGCAGCTCGTGCTGCTTGGCTCGGGCCTGCATGAGTTCGAAGAGGCCGCGCAGCGGCTGGCCGCGATGTATCCCCAGCAGGTGGCGCTGCGCCTCGGCTACGACGAGGGCCTGGCGCACATGATCGAGGCGGGGGCCGACGCGTTCCTGATGCCCAGCGCCTACGAGCCCTGCGGGCTGAACCAGATGTACAGCCAGCTCTACGGGACGGTGCCGGTCGTGCGTGAGACGGGCGGCCTGCGCGACACGGTGCGCAACGTTACGCCCCAGCGGCTGGCAGCGGGCCGCGCCTCGGGGTTCACCTTCCGCCAGTACGACGCCGGCAAGCTTGCCGAGGCGATCCGGCGCGCCGCGCACCTCTATCACGGGGACCGGGAGGCGTGGCGGGGGCTCGTGGCGAGCATCATGCGGCTGGACTACTCCTGGACCCACAGCGCCAAGGCCTATGTGCGCATCTACCGCCAGCTCAGCGCAGGCACAACCGGCCAGGCGGCGGAGGCCAGCGATGCCTGAGGGATACCTCGCCCTGCACCTGCATGCGCACCTACCCTTCGTCCGCCACCCGGAGTATGAGCCGTTCCTCGAGGAGCGGTGGTTCTTTGACGCAATCACCGACACCTACGTACCTTTGCTGAGCCGCCTCGAGCAGCTGCATGAGGAGGGTGTGCCCTTCCGCCTGAGCATGACTCTCTCGCCCACGCTGCTCCTGATGTTCGCCGACCCGCTGCTCCAGGAGCGGCTCCAGCATCACCTCGATCGCCAGCTGGAGCTCTGCGCTCGCGAGATGATGCGCACGATCGATGACGCCGCTTTCGGGCCGGTGCTGGACATGTACTACCAGCGCCTCAGCGAGGTGGCCAGGCAGGTGGCGCGCTTCGGGCGCAACCTGGGCAACGGCTTCCGCATGCTCGCCGACATGGGGCACGTCGAGATCGTGACTTGCCCGGCCACGCACGGCTTCCTGCCTCACATGCAGCTCGTCCCGGGGGCGGTGGCCCGCCAGCTGCGCGTCGCCGTCGAAACGCACCGGCGGCTGCTGGAGCGCGAGCCGGACGGTGTCTGGTTGCCGGAATGCGCCTACTACCCGGGCCTGGAGGAGAGCCTGCTGGAGAACGGGTTGCTCTATTTCTTCGTTGACGCGCACGCGCTTCACCTCGGCTTGCCCCGGAGCATCCGCGGCGTCTACAGCCATGTCTACCTGCCCAACGGCGTGGCCGCGTTCGCCAGAGACATGGAGAGCTCCAAGCAGGTCTGGTCGGCGAGGGAGGGCTATCCCGGAGACGGCCTGTACCGCGACTTCTACCGCGACATCGGGTTCGACCTGCCGCTGGAGTATGTGGCGCCTTACATCCATGACGGCAACACGCGGATCCTGACCGGGTTCAAGTACTACCGCATCACGGGGGAGACCGACCAGAAGCTGCCCTACGACGCCCGTGCGGCTCAGGCGAAGGCGGAGGAGCACGCCCGGAACTTCGTATGGTGCCGCGAGCAGCAGGCAAGGTGGCTGAGAGGGCACCTTGACCGGCCGCCGATCATCGTCGCACCCTACGACGCGGAGCTGTTCGGGCATTGGTGGTTCGAGGGCCCGGACTTTCTTTACTACATGCTGCGCACCGTGGCGGAGAACCCGGTGCTGGAGTCGATCGCCGCCAAGGATTACCTGACGCTGTTCCCGGCGGCGCAAGTGGTCACGCCCAGCCCCTCCAGCTGGGGCGACGGCGGGTACTTCCGCGTGTGGATCAACGGGCGCAACGAGTGGCTCTACCCGCACCTCAACGCCGCCGCACGCCGCATGGACCATGCCGCCGGGCCGGGCGAGGGCGCCCCTCACTGGCGCTCCCGGGCGTTCCGGCAGGCGGAGCGCGAGCTGCTGCTCGCCCAGGCCAGCGACTGGGCGTTCATCATGACCACCGGCACATCCCCGGGATACGCTACTTCCCGCACTATCCGCCACCTATGCGACTACAACTACCTGCGCGACGCGCTGAACGGCGAGGCTGAGCCGGGCATGCTCGGCGAAATCGAGCAGCGCGACAACGCGCTCTAGCGCCGAAGGAGGGCCCGTGGACCTGCTGCACTTCTACCTGGATGACCCGTCGCTCCTCGGCTGGCGCCTCAGCGACGGTGCATCGCTCGGCGACGCGGTAAGTGAACTCGCCAGGCAGTGGCCGGCGCCCCACGAGAATCTGCTTGCCCATCGCGGGGAATGGCCGCTGGGCTGGCTGGATCTGCCCCAGGGCGGGCCGTGGGTAGCCGAGTGCGGGCAGCTTGCCGCGAGCCTCAGCCAGAGCTGCGACACGCTGGTCGTCTGCGGCATCGGCGGTAGCGCGCTGGGGACGCAGGCCGTGTACGTCGCCCTGGACCACCCCCTGGCCTGTCTGAAGCCGGTGCTGGTGCTGGACAACGTTGACCCGACGCAGATCGCGACGCTGCTTGAGCTCGCCGACCTGCAGCGCTCCGCCCTGAACGTCATCTCCAAGTCCGGCGAGACGCTGGAGACGATGGCCGGGTTCGCCTTCCTGTTGGGGAAGCTGGACGCCATGGGCATGGACGAGGCCGGGATTGCTTCCCGCGTCGTGGCGACGACCGACCCCTCCAAGGGCCTGCTGCGGGAGATGGCCGTAGCGCGTGGCTGGCAGACGCTGCCCGTGCCGCGCAATGTAGGCGGGCGGTTCTCAGTGCTCTCCGCCGTCGGGCTGTTCCCCCTGGCGTTCGCCGGCGTGGATATCCAGGGGCTTCTCGACGGGGCGCGGGTCTGCCAGAATTGGCTGGCGGGACTGCCGACCGCGGACAACCCGGCGTGGCGGCTGGCGGCGATGCACTTCCTCGCCCACACGCGGGGCGGCTGCACTGTCGCAGTGCAGTACATCTTTGGCGACCCGCTGGTGCTGCTCGGCGACTGGTGGCGCCAGTTGTGGGCGGAGTCGCTCGCCAAGGCCCGGCGCACGGATGGGAGCCCCAGCGGGATCGGCCAGACGCCCCTCGTCGCCCGCGGGACGACCGACCAGCACAGCCAGAACCAGCTCTACTTCGAGGGCCCGCCGGACAAGCTCTACGGCTTCCTCACATGCGAGCAGTGGTCCTCAGACGAGACCGTCGCGCCGCCCGCGGGCGTGCTGCCCGAGGCGCTGCGATACATCGAAGGGCGCAGCTTCGGCCAGGTGCTGCGCGCCTGCCACGAGGGCACGCGCGACGCGCTGCGCGAGGCCGGCCGCCCCGTCTACGAGGTCCGGCTGCCGCGCCCGGGCGCACAGGAGCTGGGCGCGTACCTGCAGTTCTGGATGCTCGCTGCGGCCTACGCCGGGCTGCTGTACGGCGTGAACCCGTTCGACCAGCCCGGCGTCGAGCACAGCAAGAAGCTCACGCGCGGGCGGCTGGGCTAGCGCCACGCCGCGGCATCGGCCTAGAAGCAAGGGGCATTCAGCTAGAGCGCGGGCGGAAGCGGCAATCCGAGTGCGAACACTGACACCCCGATTCGCTCATTCGCGTCACTGTAGAGGACGGTGCCATCCCAATACGTTGCACGAGCGGTCACGTAGTACGTCCCCGGCTTAGTGTAGGTGTGCTGCGCCATCTTGTCCTTTTCGATGACGTTGCGCGAATCCCAGTACCAGGCCTGCCACTTGCCTGCATAGGAGATCCAGCCGGAGCCGTCGCCAAAGTCTATCTCCAGGTTGGTTATCGCCTCCGGCCAATAGCGCTGAGCGTCTTCATCTTCCCAGCCCGCACCTGCACCAGCAGTAACAGCGATGGTCAGCGGCGCTCTATCGGTCAGATAGCCATTGCGGCTCCAGAAGCCGGTGACTGGATAGCCCTGGATGGACACGCTGCGTTGCGGCCTTCCTAAAGGGCCAATTGGGATCCAGTGATCGCCGCCACTGCAGCTGCTGAGTGCGAGACCAACCACTAGCCCAGTCAGCTTAGGCCAAATAGACGTTACCATGGCTAGCACCTCCCGTACTTGCAGCTCCGCGACTCCCCGCCGGCGCTCGCTCCCGGTTACATAATCATACCCGCGTTTCAGCACGCATGAATCAGCAGGCTGCGGGCGGCCCTCCGGAGTTCCCCCTGACCCCCGCCCGCTGCCCGGTGTACAATCCAAGCTCTCAAAGGAGCGCATGTGGAACTGATCGTTAGCCTGCCGGGAAACGACGTGCAGCTGGCCAAGGCGGCGGCCGGGGCCGGCGCCGACGCGCTCAAGGTGCACATGAACGTGCTGCACGAGGCGAGCGGCACGCGCTTCGGCAGCTTCAGTGAGGAGGCGCCTGCGGTGCGCGCCATCCTCGGCGCGGTGAAATGCGCCGTGGGCCTGATGCCCGGCGGGGCACCGGACGCGCTGCCGACCCGCGAGGAGCTGCTCAGCCTTGAGCCCTCTGGGCTGAACTTCGTCGACATCTACGCGCACAACATGCCGCTGTGGTTCATCGACCTGCCGTACCGGCTGATCGTGGCGCTCTCCAGCTTCGACGGCTTCGTCGAGCCGCCGTACTACACGACGCACTTCCACTGGCCGCCGGAGAGCCAGCGCAACCGCATCGCGATGTGCGAGGCGAGCATCTTCGCCCACGAGGAGTACGGAGCGCCCTTCACCTTCGCCGACTACCGCCGCCTGCGGGTGCTGCAGGAGTACGTTGACGTGCCGCTGGTCGTGCCCACGCAGAAGGCGATCACGCCCGAGGACGCCCAGTGGCTTAAGCGCACCGGCACGGGGGCGCTGATGATCGGGGCGGTCGTCACGGGCCTGACCGCCGAGTCCATTGCCCGGGCTACCGCCGAGTACCGCCGGGCGATCGACGCCGCTTAGTACGGGACCGCCTGGTTCTCGCTGGGCGGTCGCAAGATAGAGAGGTGGAACGATGAGAAGAATCGCAGCCTGCCTGCTAACCGCCGCCGCTGTGGCATGCCTCGCCTCCGCCGCCGCGGCACAGCCTCAAGAACCGGGCGCCGCGACGCCGCCTGCCGCCGCTGCCGCTCCACCGGCCCCGCCGTCCCCTGAGCAGCTCTCGCGGCTGTTCGATCCCGAGATGCTCGCCCTACTGCGCGAGCGATACGGCCGGCAGCCGCGCGGCGACCCAGGCGTGACCGGCCTGGGCTGCGTGACCGTGATCTCGATCCCCGAGGGCGCGCAGGTCTACCTGGCGCTGATGTCAGAGGTGCAGGGGGCGACCAAGCCCGACGGCAGCGAGGCGTCGGTGGAGGACATCGTGTTCACCGATGCGCACCTGCTAGGGACCGCCCCGCTCACGGCGAAGGTCGAGCCAGGCGAGTACGTGCTCGCCGTGCGCTCCGCCGGGCGCAACACCGGCTTCGACGGCGGCTGCGTGCGCAAGACGACGATGGACGTTATCACCGGCGGCCCACGGCACAGCTACCACCTGTACTCGATCCGCAAGAAGGATGGCGAGTACATGTGCGTCGTCGCCAACTTCGCCACCCAGAGCGCCAAGCCGGACGAGGCGCTGGCAGCGCAGATGAAGCGCGGCACCTTTGCCATCCCCGAGGATGAGCTGGTCAGCGCGCTGGCGGACAAGACGAGGGTGCCCGAAGAGATGCGCCAGTCGGTCGCCGCCCGGCTCAACCAGCTCGGTGCAGCGTTCTACAAGGCGGACGACACGCAGTACTTGGTCAAGCTGAGCATTCGCGGGGGCGGCTACGCCGTCGAGGAGTGGCCGGCGGAATAGGCGCTACTTGGGCGGCGGGGGGAGCTTGAGCAGCTCGAGCTTGGTGGTGAACCAGCTCACCTGCTGCGGGCTGATCGGCTGGCTCGCCTCCACCTGCAGCGTGATGAACGCGTCGCCGTGGATGGTCACGTACATCAGCGCATAGTGCGTCTTGCCCTGCACTTTCTCGCTCCACGAGAAGTAAGGCAGGCGTATGCTCGGGCCATCCTCCACCTTTATCACCGCGTCGCCGCCAACCTTGTAGCCATGCGTCTCCATCGCCGTGCGCAGGATCTCGCTGAGTCGGCTGGTGGTATGCACATCCTCCACGGCCAGCGTCGTTTCTTTGTCGCCCAGCTTCGCCGCCTTGGCCTCGTCCGCCGTGAAGTTGTAGAAGGGGCTGCCGAAGACGAGCAGGCCGTAGTCGGGCTTGGTGTTCTTCCCACCGCCCTGCGGGTTGTGCACGCAGGAGAACCCATCGCCGTTCTCCGGGTAGGTGACCAGGCTGTTCGCGTCAAAGGTGAACGCGAAGTGGTAGCGGCCGTTCACCGCCCGCGCCGGCTTGTCAGTTTGCGCGCCAGCCAAACCGACTGCCGCCACCGCAATCGCCAGGCCCAATGCCACACATGCCATTCTCTTCATCGCAACTCCTCCTCGCCAATCAGGAGATCGGCCAACTCGCCGATGCTCTGCACCACGGCGTCCGCGCCGTAAAGCTCGCTGGAATCGCCATAGCCGTAGGCGCAACCGATAAACAGCGCACCCACCTCCCGCGCCGCCTGCAAATCCGACGCCCGATCGCCGACCATCACCGCCGGAGCCAGCTCGCCGTTCATCCGCCCGCCCCACTCGCGCAGCGCCTGAGCCAGCCGCTCGCCCTTGGTCAGCGCCTCCGGCTGGATGTAGGGGTACATCGCCACCATGAACCGCCCCAGGCCCGCACTGTCCCACACGCTTTGCACGTACCGCGGCGAGCCGTTGCTCACCAGGACCATCGTCTTTGCACGCGACTGAAGCGCCGCCAGCAGCTCCTCCGCGCCCACATACAGGCCGGGGAAGCGCTTCACCGTCTCGGTCTCGTAGTCCAGGCAGAACTCCTCGAAGTCGCGCTGCACCTCGGGGCCCATCCCCGGCAGCATCGCCTGGTAGAAGTCCTTCGCGTCCCCGCCGATCATCGCCCGCACCCATTCCGGCTCCGGAGTGGGGATACCCAGGTGGTGCCGCTCCACGTACTCCCGGTGCGCGGTCAGCACGGCCTGGCCGACGGCTTCGCCCGAGGGGTACAGCGTGCCGTCGTTGTCGAAGGCGATGAAGCTGCACTCGCGGAAGCGCACGGCGGAGCATGGTAGCATAGCTCCCCAGGCGGCGCCGCTCGGGCGCGCCCCGGAGGCACCATGGGCAAAATCTACAGCGGGAAGCACATCGCCGAAGGCTTGAAGCTGGCCATCGTCGCCAGCCGCTTCAATGAGCTGCTCACCAACCAGCTCCTCGAAGGCGCGCTCGACGCGTTGGACCGCCTGGACGCCGCCGGCAGCGAGGCCGACGTGTTCTGGGTGCCGGGGGCCTTCGAGCTGCCCGCCACGGCGCGCCGCCTCTGCAGTAGCGGGCGCTACGACGGCGTGCTCGTCCTGGGCGCCCTGGTCCGCGGCGACACGGACCACTACGAGCTGCTGGCGGCGGAGGTGACCAAAGGGCTCGCGCAAGTCAGCCTGAAGGGCGAGGTGCCGCTCAGCTTCGGCGTGCTCACCTGTGACACCCTTGAACAGGCCTTGCATCGCGCTGGCACCAAGGCAGGCAACAAGGGCGCCGACGCGATGGTCGCGCTGATCGAGATGGTCAACCTGACCAAGGCGATCGAGAACCCGGATGCGGTAGCTGAGGAGCCCGCCTAGGCCCTGCCATACCGGACGCCCTGAGCGCCTAGGCTCCCGCTGCGCCGCTCGCCGTGCCGATGCCGTGCTTGCGGCCGACCTTGATGAACGCCTCCACGCAGCGGTCGATCTGCTCCTTCGTGTGCGCGGCGCTGAGCTGCACGCGGATGCGCGCCTTGCCCATCGGCACGACGGGATGGCTGAAGCCGATCACGTACACGCCTTCGGCCAGCATCTCCCGCGCCATGTCGTTCGCCAGCTTGGCGTCGCCGAGCATCACCGGCACGATCGGCGTCTCGCCGGGCACCAGGTTGAACCCGGCCTTCTCCATGCCCTCCCGGAAGTAGTGGGCGTTCCATTCCAGGCGGTCGCGCAGCTCGGTTGACTCGCTCAGCAGGTCGATGGCCTTCATCGCGCCGTAGATGATCGGCGGCGGCACGGAGTTGCTGAACAGGTACGGCCGGCCGCGGTTGCGCAGCATGTCGATGATCTCTCTCGGCCCCGCCACCAGGCCGCCGCTCGCTCCGCCCAGCGCCTTGCCCATCGTGGTGGTAATGATGTCCACCCCGTCCATCACGCCGAAGTGCTCATGCGTCCCGCGACCGGTCTTGCCCATGAACCCCGAGGCGTGGCTGTCGTCCACCAGCACCATCGCGCCGAACTTGTCGGCCTCCGCGCAGATGCGGTCGAGGGGCGCGAGGATGCCGTCCATGCTGAACACGCCGTCGGTGACAACCATCATGTTGCGGGCCTTCGGCGCCCACTGCTCGAGCTTCTTCGCCAGATGGTCGGTATCAGCGTTCTTATAGCTGTCCCGCTGGGCGCTGCACAGCTTGATGCCGTCGATCAGGCTGGCGTGAATCAGCCGGTCGCTGATGATCACGTCCTCCTCGTTGAGCAGCACCTCGAAGATCGCCCCGTTGGCGTCGAAGCATGAGCTGAAGAGGATCGCCGCCTCCTTGCCGAGGAACTTCGCCAGCTTGGCCTCCAGCACGTCGTGCACGTCCTGCGTCCCGCAGATGAAGCGCACGCTGCTCATCCCGTAGCCGCGCTCGTCCAGGCCCTGGTGCGCCGCACGGATCAGCTCGGGGTGGCTGGAGAGCCCGAGGTAGTTGTTGGCGCAGAAGTTAAGCACCTTCATCGGCTTCGACCCGCGTGGGAACTCCACCGTGATCTCCACGCCCTGCTCGCCGCAGATGTAGCGCTCCTCCTTCAGCAGTCCCGCCTGGGTCACCTCCTGCAGCGTCGTCTGCAGGCGCTCCTTCACCGCACTCGTATATGCCATTGCTCACTCCTCCTTGGCAGGCTTAGCCCGCCACATCTGCCCGCGTGGATCAGTCTTCCACGACGGGGTTAGTACTCACGTGGCCCCGCTGGGCCCGGTGCCGCTAGCCGCGGGCGCGGATCGCGTCCACCATGTTGCAGATGCTGCGCACGGTGTTGAAGGTCTCCGTCGACGCCTCGTCATCGCTCATCTTGATGCTGTACTTCTCTTCCAAGTGCATCTTCAGCGAGACCAGCGAGAACGAGTCGACGATGCCGCTCGAGATCAGCGGCGTGTCCTCGGTAATCTCCGTGCTCTCATCCTCGAGATACTCGTCGCGGATGAATTCAATGACGTCGCTTACCATCTGCGGATCCATCGCTGTGCTCCTCCTCATCGCGCATCGCGTATTGTACACATTGCGCAGCATCCCTGCCGCGCCTAGTCATCCTCTAGCGTCGAGGTGTCGCCAAGCTCCTCGCCGCGGTCCTTCGCTCTCAGCAGCCGCCGCATGATCTTCCCGCTGCGCGTCTTCGGCAACCCCTGCACGAACTCGATCTCCTGGGGCATCGCCAGCGGGCTCAGCTTCTTGCGGATGAAGTTCATGATCTCCATCTCCAGCTTGCGGCTGGGGGAGTACCCGGGCTTCAGGGCCACGAACGCCTTCACCACTTCCATCATCGCCGCGTCCGGCTTGCCGATGGCCGCGCTCTCGGCCACGGCTTCGTGCTCCAGCAGCGCGCTCTCGATTTCGAACGGCCCCACCAGGTGCCCGCCGGTGTTGATCACGTCATCGTCGCGGCCCATGAACCAGAAGTACCCGTCAGCGTCGATGCGCGCGCGGTCGCCCGTGACGTACCAGCCGTTCTTGAACTTGCTCAGATAGGCACTCTCGTTGTTCCAGTAGGTGCGGAACATCGACGGCCAGGGCGGCTTGAGCGCCAGCAGCCCGTCTACGTCCGGCTCGACGATCGGCTCGAACCGCTCGCTGAGCACCGCCGCCGTCACTCCGGGGAACGCCTTGCCCATGCTTCCCGGCCGGATCGGCATCCCAGGCAGGTTCGTCACGAGAATCGAGCCTGTCTCGGTCTGCCACCAGGTGTCATGGAACGGCAGCCCGTAAGCTTTCTCGCTCCAGACCACTGCCTCGGGGTTCAGCGGCTCGCCGACGCTGGCCAGGTGCCGCAGGCTGCTTAGGTCGTACTGCCGCGCCTTGTCCTCGCCGTCCTTCATCAGCAGGCGGATCGCCGTCGGCGCGCTGTACCACATCGACACCCGATGCTCCTGGATCGCCTTGTACCAGCGGTCGGCGATGAACCCGCACTCCAGCACGAACTGCGTGATGCCGAGACTCCACGGCCCGATGATGCCGTAGCTCACGCCCGTCACCCACCCTGGATCTGCGGTGCACCAGTACACGTCGTCGTCGCGCACGTCGAGCACCCACAGCGTCGTCAGCGCCTGCGCCGGCAGCGACCCGTGCACGTGCAGCGCGCCCTTGGGCATGCCGGTCGTGCCGGAGGTGTAGTGCAGCATCGACGGCGTGTCCGCTGTCGAGGGATAGGGCTCGAAATGCTCGAGGGGCTCCGCCACGCCCAGGTCGAAGCGTACCTCCCCCGGCTGCAGTTCGAGATCGCCCGGCTCGGCGACCACCACGTGCTCAAGCTTGGGACACCGGTCGCGCATCTTGCGCACGCGGAACAGCAGCTTGCGCTGCGTCAGCACCGCCCTGCTCTCCGCTGGGCCCACGCGCTGCTCCAGCGCCTCCTCGCCGAAGGCGCTGAACATCGGCTGCATCACGATGCCCGCCTTCAGCCCGCCGACGATCGCAATGTACAGCTCCGGCACGCGCTCCATGAACACTGCGCAGCGGTCGCCGGGCTTGAGACCCAGGCCGGTGAGGAACCTCGCGTAGGCGTTGGCGTAGCGCCGTAGCTCGTCGAAGGTGTAGCGCCGCACATCCGCCCCATCGGCGCTCTCCCAGATCAGCGCTACCTTGTCCGCCTTGCCCTGCTGGCACACGCGGTCGGTCATGTACCAGCCCAGGTTGAACTTGTCTTCGGGGAACCCCAGCACGCGCCGCGCCTGGTCCCAGGTGAAAGCGGCGCGCCAACGCTCGATGGCCGCGGCGTCACCGATCTGCGGCGTGGTCCTCATATCAGGCTGCAGCGTCTGGAGCTCGATCATCCCTGGGGCCGGTCCTCGCACAGGTTATGCAGGCACACACGAGCACCTGCATCCGGCGGGGGATTATACACAGTATTTCCGGATATGTGAATACGCCGATGGTTTCAGCGCTATCCGGCGGCTTCTTCGACGCCGTAGAGCTGCCCGGCGGCGTGGCGCTCGCGCAGCCTGGCCAGCATGTGCGCGGTCATTCCGGCCAGGTCATAGCTGGGCCGCCAGCCCCACTCCGCGCGGGCGGCACTGTCGTCCAGGCTGCAGGGCCAGCTGTCGGCGATCGCCTGGCGGAAGTCGGGCTCGTAGGTCACGTTGAAGCCTGGGACGTGCTTGCCGATCTCCGCCGCCAGCTCGCCCGCGCTGAAGCTCATCGCGCCGACGTTGAAGTCGCCGTGGTGCTTGAGCTTGTCGAAGGGCGCCTCCATCAGGTCCATCGTGGCCTTGATGCAGTCGGGCATGTACATCATCGGCAAGCGCGTATCCTCGCGCAGGAAGCACTTGTACTTGCCTTCCTCGATCGCCTTATAGTAGATCTCCACGGCGTAGTCGGTCGTGCCGCCGCCGGGCAGCGTCTCGGAGCTGATGATGCCGGGATAGCGCAGCCCGCGCGCGTCCACGCCGAAGCGCCGCACGTAGTAGTCGCAGAGCAGCTCGCCGGCCACCTTGGTGACGCCGTACATCGTCCGCGGGCGGAGGATCGTCTCCTGCGGCGTGTTCTCGCGGGGCGTCTCGGGGCCGAAGGCCGCGATGCTCGACGGGCACAGCACCTGCGTCAGCCCATGCTCGCGCGCCGCTTCGAGCGTGTTGATCAGCCCGGCGACGTTCACCTCCCAGCAGCGCTGGGGGTGCTGCTCGCCGGTGGCGGAGAGGATCGCCGCCATGTTGACGATGGTGTCGATCTTGTACTGCTTGATCGTCTCGTCCAGCTTGGGGCGGTCGATGACGTCGCACCAGACGAAGGGCCCCGAGTCGCGCAGCGCGGGCTTGGGGGGCGTCTTGCGCCCCGCCGCCACCACGTTGTCCGCGCCGTAGCGCTCGCGCAGCGCCAGCGTCAGTTCGCTGCCGATCTGGCCAACCGAGCCGGTAACCAGGATACGCTTGATCTCCGCCATGTGAACCTCCCTGAAGGCTTACGAAAGGGTGCAAGATGATAGCATCGGCACCTGGGTAGGGCGGACCGCCGTGTCCGCCTTGGTGGCACAGGCGGCTCGCCTGTGTGGGGCCGCCACCGCTCGCCCGCCCTATCCCCGTAGGGCGGACGGCCCTGTCCGCCTCTGTGGAACGGGCGCCTAGTGATTGACGCGGCCTACGTCAGCGCGCGCGTGGCCGACTTAGTGAAGGACAAGGACCTCGCGGGGTACATTCTGTAGGTGCCGCTACAAGCGCCACGACATAGGCCTGCCCAGCCTCGGCGCCTATGCCTGGGGCGGGTAGAGGAGGCAAGGTTGGAGCGCGAAGGGTCAGTAGCTCGCTGCCAGACCAGCAGTGGCGTTCTCTGCTATGGCCCGTTCGGGTTCGCGCCGACGACATCGAGGTTGTTCGGCGAGGTCCACTCATAGCCAGCATACCTCGGGTCATCCAGGTGCACGTAGTAGCTGTGCGTCGGGATGAGGATGCCCGGCATACCCGGAACAAGCGACTTCCAATCCCAGTACTCGCCAGTGCCTCCCGGCCCGTCGTCCTTCAGGTTAAAGTGATGTATGGCTATCACGTCGCCGTCAGGCTCGATGCCGACCACCAGCAGCTTCATGACGAGCGAGCCGGTTATCCCGTCCGTGTCCTCGATGACTAACATGACGTTGTCGTTGGTCGGCGGGTCCCATGGATCCGTGTCGGACCAATACTCGTTCCAGTCAAAGACCCAGGCGTCAGAGCTGATGCGGACCCACAGCACATCCGGCGTTGTGAGCGCCATTGTGTCGCCGTTGACTGTATGGTTCGTGCACAACCCATTGAAGTCAGCCAGCAAGTCTGTGGTCCGGTTGAAAGAGTTAATGCCCCAGGCGATACCGGTGGCCGCTGGCCATTCGACGTCATTCGACTGCACTGCGAACTGTCCCCATCCGGCACTGCTAGTGTTTGCGTTAAAAAGCTTGTAGCAGTAGTACCGAATCCCTGGAAGAGGATCAGGCGGCGTGAGTATGGCGATATCGACAGACATGCGGCCCATTTCCCGATTGAGAACCAAGATGCCGTTTATCTGGTCTGGGTCATTTGGTCCGGTAATGTCGCTGGGATCTTGTGTTTCCTCGATCACAATCGTGGGAAACACTTGCGCACCGGCTACGCAGATAGGAAACTCGCTCCCACTACACTTGAGAACGTCGGCGTATCCAATCGGGTCATAGGGATCGAGCGTTCCTCCGAACGGGTCCATGACCAATCTGCCATCGCGCCTGACCTTTGGCTCAGGGTAGAGGATCTGCACGCGGTCGATGCTGGAATCGAGCACGGGCGGAACCGTGCATAGCTGCACTTGCGGGGACATGACCCTCAGTGTGAACGGACGATTGTCCGAACCGTAGGTGTTGATCACCGTGAGGGACGCGCTGTATGTTCCCTCGTCGCCGAGTGTCACCTGCGGTGACACATTGCTGCTAGTGTTTGGCGTCGCCCCCCCGCCGAAGTCCCACGCATAGGTCATCGGTGTAAAGCCTTGCACGGTGGCGGTAAAGGTGATCACTTGCCCCGGCTCACCAGACTGCGGCTGAATGTCCAGGATCACCGGCGCCTGGCCCAGGTCCAGATACCCGCTGTCCGGCGTGCTCCACTCCCCGCCATCTGGCATGTACTGATTTGTGCTGCGCATCCAGTATGTGTAAAGGTCGAGGTCCGCCACCGCCGAATCCTCGTAGCTGGCGACATCACCCACGGTGGCAATCAGCTCCGCCTCGGTCTGCCCGTCCCGATAGATTTTGTATCCCGTGGCGCCCTCGGCCCTCGTCCAGGTCAGCACTACCTTGTCCGCGTACAGCCCGTCCGAGGCCTGCACGTCCGCTGGGCCGAGCAGCGGAATCGTGCATTCGTCCTCATCGTAGGCCGAGTAGCCCTGCGGGTCGTAGGCGCGCAGGAAGTACCGGTAGGTGGCTCCGGGGACTGGGTCGTCGATGCCGGGCGAGTTGTCGGTGGGATCGGTGTACTGCGCCGTTGGTGCATTCACCGAGCCGATGGGGACGCGCGCTGCGTCCATCGGGCCTTGGCGGTAGAGCTTGTACATCACCGCCTCACTGTCCGCGTCGTCCGGGTCGTAGAAGTGCGTCCAGTGCAGCGTTACGTACTGCGCCGGGTCCAGGGCGCTGCCTTGCTTTCCTCCGCCCGTGCCGATGCTCTCGATCCGGGCGAAGTGCGGGCGCGTGGAGCCGTAAGCCGGATCGGTCACCGCCAGCGTGTTGACCACGATCTGTTCGATGCGCGCGGCGCTCAGGCCCAAGGGATTCTGCGGCGTGATGAACCGCTTCTCCGCCGCCGTCGCCACAACAACATGGAACGTGTTGTTCGCCACGCTGGAGCTTACGTAGCGGTCGAGAACACCGCTCGCCTTGTCGTTCAGCGCGATGCTGATCTGCTCCGCGGTCTTGGGCCCGAACCACTGCCAGGCGAACTGCGTGTAGTCCGACACGCCGACCCAGTAGCTCAGCGGCAGGTCGTCTTCCCCGCCAGGCGTGATCGACGCGGCGGTGATGTGCAGGTCCATCCTGACCGGCCGCGCGGTGGCCATTCCCGGCAGCGTGTAGCGCGCGTAGGCCAGGGCGTCGCCGCCTCCCCCCGGCACGATGACGTAGGCGTTCGGCACCAGCGTATCGGCGTAGTTGTTCGCGCCGGATTGCTGCGCCCAGGCTGTCCCGTTCAGCGTCTGCGTTCCGCTGCCCTTCTTGGCCGGCGAGATTGCGCCTGGGGCGATGTCGCCGGGGAAGGCCGGCCAGCCCCGCACGCCGCCCACGCCGTTGCCACCGCCAGGCGTGGCGGCATTGCCTCCCACTCCAGGCGCGGTGCCGTGCGGGATTGCGCTTCCGCCGCCCGCGCAGGCCATCAGTGTAACAACAAGCAGCGCCACCAGGGTGGCGTTGAAAACCCGCATACTACCCATAGCTTCCCCCTGGAAACCTAGGATGCCAGGATTATAACACCACCGAGCAGTTGTCAGTTGCCAGTTGTCAGTGGGCAGTAGGCAGAAGGAGGTAGGCAGTAAGCAGTGGGCAGTAGGCACAAGGCAGTTGCCGGTAGGCGCCACGACCCGTGGCGCCGGTCTTGCCTGGGAGCGCCGCCATCCTGGCGGCAATTCAGAGTGCCGGCTGGAAGCCTGCGCTCCCAGGGCGGGCCGCATCTCTGCGGCCCCTACACAGCCGGGCCGGCTGTGCTGCGGGTGCTGTGGGCGCGCGGGTGCGTTACGATCCTCATGCCGTGAAGTTCAACCCGCTCGCCACGCTGGGGCTGCGCTTCTCCCGCGAGTGCGCGGCGTACTTCTGGGCGGGCTGGGCCGCGTGGAGCACTGCGGGCATCGGCACGGCGGCGGCGGTGTTCTTCCTGCGCGTGCCCGAGCCACCTGCGTTCTACGGCTGGGAGGCGCTGGCCGGCCTGCTGGCGCCGTTCATCGCGCTGTACCTGGCCGACCACCTGTCGCTCAGCGGCTATGAGCGGGTGTCGCAGAACCTGCGCGAGCGGGCGTTGGCGCCGCTGCTGCTCGACATGCAGGCGGTCGAGCACCTGCGCCAGGAGATGGGCGGCAACCTGCTGCTGCGCTGGCTGCGCCCGCCCATGAGCAAGAGCGTGCGCGAGCAGCTGATGACCGCCGCGTTGTGGTACCCCGCGCTGGTGCTGCACGCCGGCCACGCCTGGCGGCGGCGGTACGGCGAGTGGGTCGCGGACGTGCTCTTCGGCTATCTGCCGCTGTTCGCCGGGTGGATCATCGGCGCGCTGTTCCCGGGGGCGCATGGCCTGGCCCTGGCGGTGCTCATCACGTGCCTGGGGCTGATTACGCTGGGGCTCAGCTCCATCCGGCTGGGGGCGCGGCGCCAGGCGATCCTGGACTACTTCCGCGCCTGGCTGACCACCGCCGAGGAGCGGGCGCGGGGCGAGGCGGACGGCGGGGATGGGCACGGCCCTGCAGGACGCTAGAGCAGGTTGCGCGCCTTGATCTCCAGGTACTGGCTGACCACCGCCGCGTTCAGCTTCTCCGCCGCGACGTTCACGATGTAGCACCCGCGCGCGCGCAGCTGCGACATGGTGCGCTGGCGCTCGGTGATGAACTGCTCTGCGGCGGCCTTGACGAACGCATCCGCCGGCTCGCTGGCGGCCTGCCGGGCCATCCCGGCGATCGCCGGGTCGTCGAGGATGACGATCACCGGCAGGTGGGTGCGGGAGAGGCGGCTCATGTTGGCCACCGCGCTGCGGCTGGAGATGCTGTCCACGAGGTCGGTGAACAGCACGACCATCCCGCGCTTGGGCTGCCTCGCCTTGAGCGTGGTCACCGCCAGGGCGTAGTCGCTCTCCACAAAGCGCGGCTGCAGGTCGAACACCGCGCCGACGAGGTTGTCGAGCTGGCGGGCTTTGAGCGCGGGCGCGATGAACCGCCGCACCTCCTCGTCGAACGCCAGCAACCCGACGCGGTCGCGCTGCGACAGGGCGAGGTAGCCCAGGTGCACCGCGGCGTCGAGGTAGCGGTCGAGGCGCGGGCGGCCGGCGATCAGCGTGTGCATCAGGCGGCCGCAGTCGATGAGCAGCATCAGGTCGCGCGCCTGCTCGACGTGGTACTGGTTGACCACTGGGCTGCCGCGGCGCGCCGTGGCCTTCCAGTTGATGGCGCGGAACTCGTCGTCGGGGCTGTACTCGCGGAGCTGCTCGAACTCCGTGCCCCGCCCGAACTTCTTGCTCTGGTGCTGGCCGATGCCGTAGAGGCGGCGGCGGTGGGCGAACAGGTCGGACTTGGCCAGCTCCTCGATCAGCGGGTAGACGCGCACCTTGCCGCCGAGCTCGAAGCGATACTGCAGCACCCACAGCCCCAGCCCGGCCAGCACGCGCAGGCCCGCCCCGCCCAGCTCCCGCTCGCCGCGGCGGCTGAAGACGATGCGCACTGGCCAGCGGGTCGTGGTGCGTCCGCCCGCCAGGCGCCAACGGCTGGCAGCCTCCTTGGCGATGCCGGGCAGGCTGTCCTCGTGCACCTGGCAGCGCAGCGGCAGGCGCGAGCGGTTGATGAGCACGTGCGCGCCAGGGCACGGCAGGGCCACCGTCGCCACTTCGGGGCACTCGCGCGTGAGTGAGAGCCTGCGGCGCAGCGCGAGCGCGGTGAGCAGGAGATCGAAAACGGCTACTAGCACCAGCAGCAGCGCGCCCAGCCGGGCGTAGGCGAACGCCGGTTGCCAGATGTAGCCCGCCGCGCCCACGGCGACGAGCAGCAGGACAACTGCAGCCGCACGTGGCGACGGATAGGCGAGCACGGGAGGATTATAGGGGGAGCGGCGAACCGGGCACGCCGTGCCCGCTGGGCTGCGCGACCTCAGCGCGTACTCAAGGGGCGTCCGGCGGTCTGACTCGGAACCGAAACCAACAACGCTCTAGTAGTAGATGGCGAACTTGAGTTCGTCGCCGTTGGTGCCGCCACGGTAGCTAATAGCGGGCTTGCCATTGACTTCGCAAAGCGACGCGTCCTCTCCAACACGCCCTGCGCTATCCACGGTATCCGTAACCCAGGATGTGCCATTGGCATCAGTTGCACGACCATACTTGAGGTCGTAGTCGCTAGTGTTCCAGTTGAAGTAGCTGTAGCTGATGGCGGGGTTTCCCTGAACAACGGCAAGAGACGTGTACTCGCCACTCATTGGAGCGCTATCCACAGTTACTGGGCTTCCCCAGGAAGAACCATTGGCATTACTCGCCCGCACGAACCTAAGCTGCTCGTTGGTACCGTCGAAGTAGCCAACAGCGGGGTTGCCGTTAACAATGGCAAGAGACGTGGAGTAGCCAACATCCCCTGCGCTGTCAACTGCTATCGGGGTTCCCCAGGAAGAACCACTGGCATCACTTGCACGCACAAACTTAAGGTCGTGGTTGGTATCGTCATAGTAGCTAATAGCGGGATAAAGGTTGACTACCTCAATGGAAGTACACCTGCCCACGTTCCCAGCGCTATCAACTGTTACTGGGCTTCCCCAGGATGAACCACTGGGTTCGGTGGCCCGCACATACTTGAGACTGTAGTTGGGAGAGCTATTATAGCTAATGGCGGGGTTTCCATTGACAATGCCAAGAGAGGTCCAAAAACCGACATTCCCGGAGCTATCCACGGTTAGTGAGCTTCCCGAGGAAGAACCGCTCGGATCACTTGCACGCACGAATTTGAGATCCTGGTTGGTGTAATCATAGTAGCTAATGGCAGGGTTTCCATTAACTACGGTAAGAGAGGTGAACCGTCCAACATCGCCAGGACTATCCACGGTATACGTATTCCAGGATGTGCCGTTGGCATCAGTCGCACGAGCATACTTGAGATCACCGTTGGCGCTGTCCCAGTAGCTAATAGCAGGATTGCTGTTGACTGTGGCAAGAGAGGTGTAATACCCAACATTCCCGGGGCTATCCACGGTGAGAAGGTGCCAGTAGCTGCCAGTTTGGGAGCCGGTGAAGTCTGGCACGCTCTGGTTGCCGTCGGCGATCGTGAAGTTGAGGCTGTTTGGATTGAAGGTCCAGCCGCTATTGCTGGGAGTCACCGTGTAGGTGCCGTTCAGGATGTTGTCGCGCGACCAGTAGCCGCTGCTGTTGGTCGTCACCGCTCCCAGGCCCCCTGTGAAGGTCATCGTAACGCCACTGATCCCCGTGCCCCCGGAGATCTTCACGTAGCCGTAAGCAGTGTAGGTGGGGCCGGTAGTTACGTTGATCACGATCGTTGCGGTGGCTTGCTGAGCAGGCGAGTCATCGTCGGTCACGCGCACCTTCGCGGTGAACGTCCCAGAAGAGCTGTACGTGTGGTTGGAGGTCGGAGTTGTTCCCGAGTCGTAGTCATACGTGCCGTCGTTAGTCCAGTCCCACTCGTACCTGGTGATCCCGCCAGCGAACCCATCCTGGTCGCGGCTCCCGCCGGCATCGAAGGCGACAGCCAGCGGTGGATTGCCGCTTGTGGGCGATGCGCTTAGGGACGCCAAGGGCGGGCGGGCGGTCCAACCCCAGTCACCACGCTTGGGGCCTGATCCGGCTGCGTTCACACCGCACACTTCATAGTAATGCGGCACACCGTCGGGCGCGATAGACGTGTCTACGTAGCTCGTTGCCGTCAGTCCCTGAACCTTGGGCGATGAGCCGAAATCAATGTACACGCTGTAGGAAGTGGCACCTGAGACGACTGCCCACGTGATGCTGATCGAATTGGTGGATTGGGCGTCCGACGCTGAGACCCAACTGGGAGCCGGGGGCGGGACGCTGGACGGCCACCCCGAAGCGTACGAGCATCCGCTCCATTCCCCATTGCGCTCTACTGACAGCGCGTATGCGAATGGGCCCATCCCAGCCACATTGTCGTCCCACGACGCATAGGACCCCGGCATCTGCTGCACGGCGATGCTGTCGCGGTACAACTCGTATGCCTGAGCCGCCGCGTCGTAGTCCCATTGCAGGTGCACCTTGCCGGCGTATTGCCCCTGCGACGCGGAGAAGCTAGCTGGAGGCGAGCCGGGGGAGCCGCCGCCTCCGGTGATATCTCCATAGTGCAGCCACCCAAGGATTGTCACTCCCACTGGGGCATGGAGCGTGTAGTTTGCCCCATCCACGGTCATCGGGATGTGGTAGTGGCCGTCCCTCGAATCCCAGTACATGTTCTGCTGCACTAGCACCACGCATGGGTCTGCACCGTCCAGTGACACCGTCTTCACAACTGCAACGTGACCGCACTCCCACCCCGGGACACCACTCCAGTCAAAGACGACAACGTCACCAAGACTTGGAGGAGTAGGTCCCCCGTTGTAATGTTTGGTGAACTTGACGTTGTCGGGTTGGAAGAACCACTTCCAGGCGCCCAGTTCGGAACCCGCCGGGTGCGGGTGCGATGGGACCTCGAAGGTGCTAAACCGGGGTGTGTAGAAACCGTAGGCTTGGTAGACCCACCTCCTGCAGAACTCAACGCACTGAAACTCAAAACCGTAGCCTGAGTCTGGGCCGCAGTAGCTGTAATCACACTTCTTGTTATAGTTGGATTTTGCCACCACCGTCTTTCCATTGCCTTGCATCTCGCCGACTGGGTCCCCCCAGGGGGTATTGCCTCGCCCACCGGGACAGACTCCGCCCAATTCGAGTGTGTCGCCTACTGTAACCTTGCGGAGGCTAGCGTTCGAATTGACTAGTACCACGGCAATGTAGGTGATCCCCTCCCCAGAGCAATACCTGCTTGCCTGATCGAAGTACACTGTCTGGTTCCAATCCGGCAAGCGCCAATCCCACTTGAGCTTGTGGTAGTCCGACAAGCCAACCCAGATCTGTGCACCATCGGGGAGGGCGTCCCACCCAAGGATGATCGCAGCGTAGTCTGAGGACAGCGTCTGCCGGAGACCGTAAACTGCGTAACTAGTGCTACCGGCACCGTTCAACGTTACGCTGGGTGGGGAGGTGGAGATGTTCTTACACAGCAGAGCGGTCACGAAGTCCGAGCCGTCGCACTCCGGGCTGTCGCCGATCCCGGCAGGCAGCTTGCCCATCGAGAGGAAGTTGACGTTCAATCCGCCCAACGCGCCGGACGGGCCAGGCGTGGCGGAGTTGCCGCCGACCGACGGTGCGCTGCCGCGCGGGATTACGCTTCCGCCCCCTGCGCAAGCGATAAGCAGGACTGTCAGCAGCGCCAACAGAGTAGCATTGAGAACCCGCAACTTACCCATGTCATTCCCCTTGGGAACTCGGATTACCGCTACATTATAACACCGCGGGCCGCCAGCCCTGCCTGTAGTGCCGCAATCAGCCGCCCTACCCCGCCAGCAAGCGGCGGGCGACGCGGTACATCAGCTCGGCGCCGATGGCCAGCGCGTCCTCGTCCACGTTGAACTTCGGGTGGTGGTGCGGGTAGGTGCAGCCCTTGGCCGCGTTGCGCCCGCCGATGAAGGCATACGCCCCCGGCACGCGCCTGAGGAAGTCGCTCATGTCCTCCGCGCCCATCGTGCGCTGCTCACCGCTCACCCGCTCCTCGCCGACGATGGCGACCGCCTCCTCGCGCACGAGGCGCGCGATCTCCGGGTCGTTCACCGTCGCGATGTGCTCGGGGATGTATTCCAGCTCCGCCGTGCAGCCCAACGCCTGCGCCACGCCGGTGATGATCTCGTGGATGCGGCGGCGCAGGATCTCGTGCGTCCCCTCGTCGAACACGCGCACCGTGCCCACCATGTCGCAGCGCGGCGGGATGATGTTGTGCGCCGTGCCGGCGTTGATCTGCGCGATGGTCACCACGGCGGGCTTGAGCGGGTCGACGTTGCGCGACACGATGCTCTGCAGCGCGGTGATCACCTGCGCCGCGCAGTACACCGGGTCCACCCCGCCGTGCGGGTAGGCGGCGTGCGTGCCCTTGCCGTGGATGGCGATCTGCAGGCGGTCGACGGCCGCCATCACCGGCCCCCCCTGGATGAGGATCTTGCCCACCTCCGCCTCCCCCCAAACGTGCTGCCCGTAGCACACGTCCAGCGGCGGGTTGTCCAGCACGCCCGCGGCGATCATCTTCTGCGCCCCGTAGTGGCCCTCCTCCCCCGGCTGGAAGACCAGCTTCACCAGGCCCTGCGTCAGCCCCTCCTCCTTGAGGCGCTGCGCCACGCCAAGCAGCATCGCCATGTGCGTGTCGTGCCCGCAGGCGTGCATCTTGCCCGGGTGCTGGGAGACGAAGTCATGGTCGTTCTCCTCGGTGATGGGCAGCGCGTCCATGTCGGCCCGCAGCATCACGCGCCGCCCGGGCACGGTGCTGTCGATCAGCCCGACGACGCCCGTTGGCGTGCAGCGCTGCGTGGGGATGCCCAGCTCGCCCAGGCGCGCCTCGATGTACTGCGCCGTCTCACGCTCCTCCAGCCCCGTCTCGGGCTTGCGGTGCAGGTCATGGCGCGTGGCGACGACCTCGGAGTGGCCCTTGCGGGCTGCGTCGGATAGGTTTAGCGTGGATAGCAGGTCAGTCTGTGCGCTCATGTGGTGCCGCCCTCGTAAGTAGCGTGGATCCTGGACGGCAGATTATACAGCCGTGGCCAGGGGCGCCAGGGCACATGCGCCCCCGGGGCGAGCCCTGAGGCGGCGCGGTAGGATAGGCGCGTGGCTAAGCTCGTCCTCGGCGGCAGGCGCGGCACGGACATCGTCTTCCAGGGCAACCGCCAGTTCCTGCCCGCGGGCATCCGCCAGGTGATCAACGCCTACTTCAACAACTGGAACACCCTGCGCGACATCGCGCAGTACCCGAACCTGATCGGCGAGCTGGGCGATGCGCGCGCCGACCGCCACTTCCTGGGAACCGACTGGGAGCGCCTCCACGCCCACTACCAGGCTGAGCTGCAGCGCTACACGGTGGTGCTGCATGGTGAGCGTGGCGCGGACGGCTCGGTCAGGTTCATCGCGCGTGCGTTCAAGCCGCCTCCTCCCCGGGGAATCAACGAGCTGCTGAAGGCGCTTACCGGGCAGGGCGGCGTGCTTAAGGACAACTTCGACATCTGGCGCCTGGAGAAGCTGCTCGCGCGGGCCAAGGCGAAGCTGCAGTTCACCCGCGAGTTCGTCCCGGCGCTGGCCGCCTTCGCCAACCGCGCGGTGAGCTTCGAAGAGTCGCTCAGTTTCATGCGCCAGGTCCAGGCGTATCATTCGCCGGAGCACCTGGACCCGGCGCTCCACGCGCTACTGCACGGCGAGATCGACGAGCTGCATACGCTGCGGCAGCCGACAGCCCTGCCCCAGCTCGCCGCCTCGCTGAGCAAGGCCGGGGCAAAGGTGCGCGTGCATCCGACGGTCGGCCCGGTCGTGCAGCACTACATGGCGCTGGCCAAGGCCGCTGAGCCAACCGACGAGGACCCGGCGGCATCCGCGGCTGGCTCAGCGGGCGGCGAGAAGGCCGCGTCCGTCAAGCCTGCCAGTGACCCGCGGGTAGAGGCGCAACTCGGCGGCGCGCTGAAGACCCGGCTGTACCCATTCCAGCGCGAGGGCGTGGCGTTTCTGGTGGTCAACCGACGGGCGCTGCTCGCCGACGACATGGGGCTGGGAAAGACGCTCCAGGCCATCGCGGGCGCCCTCTGCCTGAAGCGGCGCATGGGCTTAAGCCGCGTGCTCATCGTCTGCCCGGCGTCGCTGAAGTACCAGTGGCAGGCGGAGATCCACCGCTTCACTCGCGAACGCTGCGAGGTCATCGGCGGCGACAAGGATGAGCGCCAGTCGATCTATGCGGCGGCGGCATCGAGAGGGAGCTTCATCAGCGCCGAGGACCGGCCGTTCTTCTACGTCGTGAACTACGAGCTCGTGCATCGCGACCTGGACGCGCTGAAGGCGCTGGCGCCGGGGCTGCTGGTGCTTGATGAGGCGCAGCGCGTGAAGAACTTCCGCGCCAAGACCACGCAGGCGGTGTTCACGCTGCCCGCGCAGTACGCCTTCGTGCTCACCGGCACGCCGCTGGAGAACCAGCTCATGGAGCTGTACACGATCATGCGCTTCATCGACGAGCGCGCGCTAGGCAAGAACCCGCTCGCCTTCCGCGACCGCTACGTGATCCTCGACCGCTTCGGCAGCATCACCGGCTACCGCCTGGTCGAGGAAGTGTCGCGCAAGATCGCAGCGCTCACGATGCGGCGCACGCGCGAGCAGGCGCTGCACGAGCTGCCAGACCTGGTGCAGAACAACGTCTGGCTGGACCTGACGGACACGCAGCGGCAGATCTACCGCGAGCTCAGGGGGCAGGCGCGCGAGCTGCTGTCGGCCGGCGCGTGGGACGCCGCCGGGACGCAGAACGCGTTCACGCTGCTGCAGCGGCTGCGCGAGGTGTGCGACACTCCGGAGCTGATCGACCCGGCGTATACGGAGAGCCAGAAGCTCGCCGAGCTGCGCGCAATCCTGGAGGAGCAGGTCGGCGCGCTCAACTGCCAGGTGCTCGTGTTCACCCAATGGACGCGCGTCGGCGAGATCCTGATGCGCGACCTGGGCGCCGCGGGGTACGAGCCGGAGTTCCTGCATGGCGGCGTGCCCACGCCGAAGCGCCAGGAGCTGGTTGACCGCTTTCAGTCCGGCGCTACGCGCGTGCTCATTTCCACTGACGCCGGCGGCCTGGGACTGAACCTGCAGGCGGCATCGTATGTTGTCAACTACGACCTGCCGTTCAACCCCGCTAAGCTGCAGCAGCGCATCGCGCGCGCGCACCGCCTCGGCCAGAAGCACACTGTGTTTGCGGTGAACCTGCTCTGCCGGGCCACCGTGGAGGAGAAGCTGTGGGGGATCCTCAATGAGAAGCTGTCGCTGTTCGAGGAGGTTTTCGGCGGCATCTCCGACCCCGACGAGGCGCGTGTGGGCGTACCAGTACAGCGCAGCCTGCGCGAGCTGCTGAGCACGCTGATCGGCTAAGCCTGCCTGATATGATGAGCTGTGCGCTCGGCGACTATCGCCCACCCCGTGGAAGTGTCAGGCCGCGGCCTGTTCAGCGGCGAGCCCTGCCGGGCCAGGCTGCTTCCAGCGGAGGCTGGCTCAGGCATCGTGTTCGAGACAGGCAGCGCCTGCATCCCCGCCCATCCCACGCACTGCCTGGAGCAGGCGAACTGCACGGCGCTCGCCGCGGATGGAGCGCAGGTGGTATCCGTTGAGCACATGCTGGCCGCGCTGTGGGCCGCGGGGATCGACACAGTGCGCATCGTCGCAGACGGCCAGGAGATACCCAACCACGACGGCAGCGCCTTGTCGCTCTACGAAGTGATCGCCTGGGCGGAGAAGCGGGAGCTTGGCGAGCGCCCATCCCTCCTGATTGCGGAGCCTATTCGGGTCCAGGATGAACGTGGCGGCTACATCGAGCTTTCGCCCGGAAAGGGCCTCACCGTTGACTATCACTTCTCCCATCCCGCACTGGGCGACCAGCAGGTCAGCCTGAGTCTGTCGCGGGAAGACGCAGTGCGCGAGGTGCTGCCCGCGCGCTCCTTCGCCACTGTGGAGGAAGCGCTGGCCCTCGCCTCTGCCGGTCTGCTGCGCAACTCGCATGAGGAGGACGCGCTGCTCATCCGCGACGGCGTGCCCACCCAGCCGCTGCGCTTCAGGGACGAGTACGCGCGGCACAAGATCCTCGACCTGCTGGGAGACCTCTACCTCGCGCCCTACGAGCTCAGCGGCCACATCACGGCGGTGCGCAGCGGGCACCAGCTCAACCGCACGCTCGCCCGCGAACTGCTCAAAGTGTCCTCGCGCTAGACACCCGCCCCACGCGGGGCCACGCTAGAGTGCCCGCGTGTGGTACAGGTACCATTCCAGGCTGATGATCGCTAGGACGAGCAGGATCAGCCAGGCGTAGAACTCGCGGTTGACGCGCACCTGCCGCCTCCCGCCGACTTCCTTCGGCAGGCCCTTCTGCGCTAGCACTTCTTCCGCGCCCTTAAAGCGCAACGTCTCCCCCGGCGTGATGTTGCTCTCCGCGTCGTTGACCAGGCTCACCGGGACTAGCGTCCCGCCCAGCTGGCGCCCGTCGCTGCCGAGGTACTTCACCGAGTACACGCCGGCGCGGGTCGTGCGGCCGAGGGTCAACTCGCGCCCCGCGAGGTCCAACGTGCTCGTCCTGCCCTGCGGGTCAGTGATCACCGCGCTCTGAGCGCCAACCGGGGCGAGCAGGTCCACCCGCGTCCCCGCAGGCGTGCTCACGGCGTTGTTGGCGCCCCGGGACTCGGCGAGGTAGCGGATGGCGTTCGCCAGGAACATCGGGAACGCTGCACGCAGCGGGAAGTCGCTGTCATAGATGTCGAACGCCACGTACACCGTGCGCTGCCCTTCGCGGTCGCCTTCGACGATGAGGGGCCCGGCGCTCGCGTCCACGACGGACTTAGCCCAGGGCTTGAGGCGGCACTGCCGCATCGTCTTGAGCCGGACGTCGCCGATGCTGAGGAACCGCAGGAGCGGGCTCGCGCGGTCCATGCCCACGATGGTGAGCACGACCGGCGGGTCGGCGTTGAAATCGTTGGACACCTCGGCGCCCGCATCCACGGGGAGACACTCGTTGTGCGCGGTGTTGAAGAACAGATACCCTGCCGTGACGTCGGAGCCGCTAGGGGCATCGCCCTCGACAACCCAGACCTGCACGGGACGGTCCTCCGTCCCCGCGGGGCCTTCAAGCTGCCCGCCGGAGTAGACGTACAGGTCGCAGTCCGGCAGGGCGGCCAGCGCCTTGCGCAGCAGCACGCTCTCGCCCTTCGTGCACAGCGCCACCTTGTACCTGACGCGCTCAGGCATCAGCACGTAGGCGGTGTCATCCTCTGCGAGCACGTCGCGGTAGTCCAGCTTCAGCTGCAGGGGCTCAGGCGAGAACGGCACACCCGTGAAGAGCATCTCCTTGCGCTCGCCGGCCTTGAGCTCAACGGGCCGCACATCCAGCACGTCGTTCTTCGTGCCGAGCTCGAAGTCGGCAGAAACCTGCTGGCCGCTGAAGTTGTGCAGAGCGGCGAGGACCTCATAGTCGCCGCTGAACGGATTGCGCCGCACGCCCGCGCTGACGATGCCGACGTTGTCGTAGGACTTGCCCACCGGGAAGAAGCTGAGCTGCGCGCTGGGCGCCGAAAGCGGGTCAAGCTCCGGCACGGCGCCGTCGGAGAAGACCACGACCCGCGCCTTCGTGCCCTGCGTCACCGCGCCCGCCAGGCGCAGCGCGGCGTCAACGTCCGCCTGGCCCCCCGCGTCATCACGCACCCGGTGCAACGCGTCCAGCAGCTCGCCCTTGTCCCTGGTGAAGCTGGCCAGCACTTGCGGCGTAGGGCCGGCGGCGATGAGCATCGCTTCGTCGCCCCGCGACATGTCGCCGATCATCGTCTGGGCGGCGTCCAGCGCCCGGCCCAGGCGGTCCGGCCGCTCGTCGGTGGCGAGCATCGACGCGCTGGTGTCGATGATCACCACGCTGCGTGCGCCGGCCAGCGCAGTGCCAAACACGAACGGGCGCGCCAGAGCCAGGACGAGCAGCAGCAACGCGAGGATCTGCAACAGCAGCAGCAGGCTGCGGCGCAGCCGTTGCCACGGCGCGTTGGCCTTGAAGTCGTGCACCGCCCGCTCCCAGAGCATCGTCGAGCTGACGCGCACCTTGACCCGCTTCAGCTTGAGGATGTACAGGAGCACGATCCCCCCGGCGAGGACACCCAGCACCAGCGCCAAGGGATTGAGGAAGAAGCGGTTCACCAGCGGCGATTATAGCCCGCTTGGCGGCCAGGCCGGTACAATCTGCCTGAGACGCTGGATGCATGAAGCACTGCTTTGCCAGGCAATGAACGACTCCCGGGTGCGGTGCATGCTCTGCGCGCACGGCTGCAGCATCGCGCCGGGGGAGCGGGGCAAGTGCGGCGTGCGGCTGAACCGCGGCGGCCGGCTGCACACGCTCGTGTACGGCAGGGCAGCGGCGCTGAACATCGACCCCATCGAGAAGAAGCCGCTGTACCACTTCCTCCCCGGCACGCTCAGCCTGTCCGTCGGCACCCTGGGCTGCAACTTTCACTGCCCCTTCTGCCAGAACTGGGAGATCAGCCAAGTCTACCCCGAAGACAGCGGGGGCTACGACGGAGTGCCGGGAACACCCGCGGAGCTCACCGAGCTGTGCCTGGCGCGGCGCCTGCCCTCGGTGTCGTTCACCTACAACGAGCCGACGGTGTTCTTCGAGTACGCCCTGGACACGGCGCGCCTGGCTCACGAACATGGCCTGCGCACCGCCTTTGTCACCAACGGCTACCAGAGCAGGCAGGCGCTCAGTGCGCTTGACGGCGTGCTCGATGCGATGAACATCGACCTCAAGTCCTTCAGCGACGACTTCTACAGCGAGTACTGCGGCGCGCGGTTGAAGCCGGTTCTCGCGAACATCGAGCGCGCGCTGCAGCAGGGAATCTGGGTGGAGGTGACCACCCTGGTCATCCCGGGGCTGAACGACTCCACCGAGGAGCTGCGCTCGCTGGCGCGGTTCCTGGCAAGCCTCTCGCCCTCGCTGCCCTGGCATGTCACCGCGTTCCACCCCGACAACCGCATGCGCGACAGACCTGCCACACCGCTGGAGACACTGCTGCGCGCAGCCGAGGTCGGCCGCGAGGCGGGCCTGCACTTCGTCTACACCGGCAACATTCATGACCCGCGCCACTCGGAGACGCACTGTCCCGGCTGCGGCGCGAAGCTGATCGAGCGCGGCTGGCATTCCGCCCTCGCCAATCGACTGGCGCAGGGCGCGTGCCCCAACTGCGGCACACAGATAGCGGGAGTATGGCAATGAGCACACGGCAGCCTGCAGCGGCGGGAGCCTTCTACCCTTCCGGGCGGGGGGACCTGACCATAATGGTGCGGCGCTTCCTAAGCGTACGACCGAAACGCCTGGGAGGCGACCTGCGGGCCCTCATCGCGCCCCACGCCGGATATGTCTACTCCGGTGGGGTGGCTGGCGCGGCCTTCGCCCAGCTCAGCCTGCTCCCACCGGGCCAGACCTGGCGCGTCGTGCTCCTCGGCCCGAGCCACAGCGTAGCGTTCCCGGGCGCCTGCCTCTGCGCGTCTACCGAATGGCTGACGCCGCTTGGACCGGTGCAAGTTGACAAAGATGCCAGGGTTTTCGCCACAGGCTTGCTCTCAGTCGACGAGATGCCCCATCTGCACGAGCACTGCCTGGAGGTCGAGCTGCCGTTCCTCCAGGCGGCCCTCAGGGATTTCACGATTGTGCCCCTCCTGACGGGCGAATGCTCGCCGGCCGCATTGGCTTCTGAGCTTCTGCCGCTGCTCACCGAGCACACGCTGCTCGTCGTCAGCAGCGACCTAAGCCACTACCTGCCGGACCGTGCGGCGCGCAAGGTGGACCAGGTGGCGAACGAGGCCATCCCCGCCCTCGACATCCGCCGGTTTGCCGCGGAGGGCGATGCGTGCGGCAAGTGCGCCATTCTCACGCTCATGGAAATCGCGCGCACCCTCGGCTGGCGAGGCCATCTCTTGGACTATCGCACCTCAGGCGACACTTCGGGAGACCATGGCCGGGTCGTCGGCTACGGCGCGTACGCGTTCGTCAGCTGAGCGAGGCGCGGACTGCCGCCCTACAGCGAGCCGAGGTCGTCCAGGTCCCCCGGGGCGAGCAGCTGGCGCAGGCGCCCTAGAGCCTTGCGCATGATGCGCGACACGTTCATCTGGCTCGTGTCCAGATGGTCGGCGATCTCCTTCTGAGTCCACTGATCGAAGAAATACAGCCTTACGACGAGCGCCTCTGCCGGGTCGAGGTTGGCAAGCACACCCGCCAGCAGCACACCGCGCTTGGTGGCAGTCATGTCCATGCTGCCGCCGGGTTCCTGCACACTGATCATCATGCCGGAGTCGGCATCGCGCACGTTGTCCAGGAAGCTCTGGGGGTGGTAGGCGCTCCCCAGCTCCATCGCCTCCTGCACCTGCTCCTCGTTCAGCCGGCAGGCTTGCGCGACTTCCGCCGCCGTCGGGTCGTGACCGATCGCGCGGGAGAGCTCCTGGACAGCGTTGAACACCTTGAGCGAGCGCTCTTTGAGGTCCCGGGGCACGCTCACCGCCCAGGTCTTATCGCGGAAGTAGCGCTGGATCTCGCCCTGAATCGTCTGCCAGGCGTAGGTGGAGAAGCGGAAGTTCATCTCGGGGTCGAACCGGCGCATCGCCAGCGTCAGCCCCAGCGTGCCCACCTGCACCAAGTCGTCGAACTGGTCCTGCTGAAAGCGGAACCTGTGCACGATGCGATAGACGAGGGGGCGGAACTTCTCAATCAGCGCTTCCTCGTTCTGCGGCGACGGATCAGCCTTGTAGCGCAGAAAGAGCGCGCGCTCCTCAGCCCGCTCCTGCCGTTGCGCATCGTCCTCGGCTGGCGGGCTACGCCCTGCCGGTGGGTCGCTCATCGAATATGAACGGTCGGTCGTCCTTGTATTTGACGTCGAAGTCGATGTTCAGTTCTTCCACGCCGTCAACGACGGTGGAATTGTACACACCCCCCAGCTGCTTGAGCAGCGCGAGATTGGCCGCGCCGGCCACGTGCTTGTGCTTGCCGGATGGATCCGACAGCGACACGCTGATGTGCCTGTCGTCCTGCCGCCACTTCAAATGCACAAGCCCCACGGCTGTCCCGCAGCGCTGCACGATGGTCAGGAACACCTCGCCCACGACGAGCTTGAGGTCCTCGAGCTCATCCACCGGCAAGCCCAGGCGGACGCCCAGGCCGGAGATCAGCAGGCGCACGACGCTGACGTAGCCAGCGTTCACCGGAACCTTGAGCTCCACTTGCTCCACTGCCCTGTTCATTCCATTGCTCCTCGAATCCGCCACCAAGCAGACTGCCAATCACAGCTTCTACCGGGCTCGACCTGTTTTACCCCCTGTGAAGCCCAGCCAAACCTAGCGCCATCGTGCCAGAGGGAGCGGTAAGCGGGAGTGAGTCGCCTGGTTGCAGCGAGAACGTGGGGGCGTCTGCTCTCTACTGCTCGCCGGCCGGTTGCGGCTCGGAGAGCTCCCAGTCCATTGAGTATCCGTAGCCGCTGAAGGTGTACGCGGCTATCTGCGCATGGTCGTCAAGTCCCATCGAGGAGAGCACGCGCTCCACCCGCGGCAGCACCTTGCTGTCGAACAGCAGAAGCACGCTGACCCCCTCACCGCCCATGCTGCGGATGCGTTCGAAGACGAAGGACACGATGTCACTGGTGAAGAACAGGTCGCCGGGGACAAAGAGAAAGATGAGCGCGCACAATTCCGCCTCACCGGAGCGCGTGCAAGTGAAGATGATGGGATACTGCGGGTCTTCCGGAACGTACTCGGGCTTTACGGCCAGACCCAGCTGGGAGGCGCGACGCTGCAGCGCCCGGACGATGTCACCGTAACGGTCGAGTACCTCCACTGCGACTCACAACCTCCCTGGGGGAGCCATAACCTGCACCAGCTACGCCGGCAAGCAGCTGGTCTCCTCAACTGAACGCGACCTGCGCCACTATCCGCGAAACGCACGGCCTCATGCCGCAAGAAACCCTGGCCCGAATCACCTGGGTGCAAGCTGATTCTACCACAGCAGGTCCCGAGCGATGCGGCCAGGGGGCTCATCCACGAAGCGCCTGACTGCTGCTCCGCGGGGCATGTTGGCCCACCCATACGCGCTGGGCGTGTCCCCTGCAAAAAAAAATGCCCGACGGAAACCCGCCGGGCTGTTGGGGAGATAAGTGGATGGTTGGCTAGGTAGGAGCCTCTAACGACTGCGCACTACCATAGCCGGTGAGTAACGAGGGGTTTGCGCCGGGGAATCGCGCTCAGGAAAATCTTCGCGCCGTCATGTCCACGTCTGGCGGGGGGAAGGCTCCCCTCCCGCCGCCCATGCAACCTGAGAGCGGTCATTCCATCCCGGGAGATCATTGTTCCTCCTTGAACAATCATCGCGGCTGCTTCTAGTATCGGCGGGGCACGGCCCCACTTTAGCGGCCCACACCCAAGGGCTGAGACATCCAGCTAGCCCGGGGGGATGCTGTCCCCGAAGTGGTAGCCGATGCTGCTCGCGTCAGCCTCGGTGACCACGCCGTCTCCATCCGCGTCGTACCACGCGCGGTACCCCGCGTCGCCCTGCTTCAGGCCAATCACCGCGCGCAGCGCGGCCACGTCGGCGGCATCGACGACCCCGCTCGCGTCCACGTCGCCAGGGAGCGTGAAAGCGGTGAAGCTCGCCGGCCCACTGTGCGCCACTTCCACCCCACGATAGGCCGCTAACTCGGCCTGGTGCACGCCGTTCTTGAGCTGCCCGATGGGGATCCCCAGATCGCTGAATGGATACTGCACCGAAGTGTCGACCACCACGCCGTCCACCAGCAGGTCAACGCGCTCGGCATCAGTTGCCGTCTGCACCGTGAACAGCGGCGGCATGGCGGGCGTGTACACCTTCTGCGGGTCCAGGCCGGAGAAACCAACGGTGAGCGCGGGATCGATCACTATCTGCACCGAGTTGCCCGCCACGCTGTCGGAGCGTTTCAGCTGCAGAGTGCGGTTGCCGACGTTTGCGGGAGCAATGAACTGCACTTCGCTCTGCCCCCACGTGCTCACATCGCCTGATGGCACCGGGGTGCCGTCGATGAGCACCTGCCCCGCGGATGCGCCGAAAAAGCGCCCTTGCAAAGCCACCGTCAGCCCTGCCACAGCGTGCAGGGGGTACGGCCCGGCGATGTACGGGCTCGTGCCCGACGCCGAGACGCTGATGTCGTCCAGGGCGATGCGCGTGTTGTTCCCCCATCCGCCGACGAACAGGAAGCGGATGAACGCGCTGCTGTTGGCCAGCGAAGGCAAGCTCGCGCTGCGCTGCGCCCACTTATCGGCGGGCGTCTGGTTCCACGCCCCGGTGTAGTACTGCGCCTGCTGCACCTGGTCATGCCACGAGGAGAGCGAATCAACGTCCTGCCAGGTCTGCCCCTCGTCTGTCGACACCTGCACTGCAAGCAGCGAGTCACCCCAGATGCGGTTGAACATCGCCACCTTGTAGCTGAGCGCAATCCCACGGTAGCCGCACAAGTCGAGCCGCGGCGTCATCAGCCAGTCGCCGTCCTGGCAGGCATAGACGCCAGCGTTCGGGTCAGGCACGGTGAAGTCCGTCGGAGCTGCGGGGTAGCTGGACTGAGCGAGCGCGATTGACAACCCCGAGCCGCTCACCACCTGCGCCAGCTGGAAGTACAGCCCGGCCTGGTCGTCATGCAAGTTCCACAGCCCAGCAAGCAGCGGGTCAGTCACTCCACTGTACGCATTGAAGCTCTCGCTGAACGGCGGCGAGAGGCCGGTCATCAGCCCATTCGCCACGGTGACGCGCCGCTCGACGGACGCCTTGCCAGTCTCCGCGTTTGAGTTGCACGCCACCACCCTGAGCACCGCCTCCCCGTCCAGGCACGACAGCGTGTTCCAGTCGAATCCCGCATACGCTGCCGGCCCCGCCTCGACGTTTTTCAGACACCCGTTCACGTAGTACTCGACCCGCGATGCTGCGTTGCTCGCCACCTCGACGTGCGTCGCACCGCTGACCGTATCGCCCGCGCCCGGCTGCACCCAGCTCACCTGCGGCACGCTGCCCACCGGCGCGACCGTGAGCTCAACCTGCATCGTCGCGCCTAACGCGGTGCTCAGCGGCCGGATGGTGATTCCCGTCGCGGCGCCCGAGTTGTCCAGCGCGTTGGGCGTCGCAGTGTCATCGAAGTAGTCCTTAGCGTCGTCGCCGTCGAAGCCCTGGTACCAGGGATTCGTGGCTTTCGTCGGGTCGCCCACCGCTCCGGCGCACTCTAGCCAGACGCGCTGCGGCAGGTAGCTGTCGTCGTGCATCTTCGTGTCCGCCCGGCTCTCATCAACGTGCCAGATGAGCATCCCCGCCGCGGGAAGCGCCTGGTCAAACCCCTCGCGCCGGCGAAACTCGACAAGGAAGTACTCTTTGCCCTGCAGCCCGTTGCGCCATACCCGGTAGATGGTCCCCGCCGGGCCATCCGCCGTGGCCGGGTTGAGCGTCACCGTCACCGGCCCGCCGCCGCCAACTACGTCGACCGCATCCGTGAATCGGAGGTGCATCCGCGAGAAGGCGCACGGCAAGGAGGGCAGGCGTCCCTGGGCAGAAGTGAAGGTTCCCATCAGCCCCCAGTAGCCGATGCCCGGCGTGGTCGGCCCGGTCTGCGACCCGCCCACGTCGTACAGGTCGGGCAGGCCCAGCTCGTGGCCGAACTCGTGGCAGAAGCTGTAGTAGTACGCCTCCTCGCTGTCCCAGACGCTGCTCCGCACCCCGATGCCGTCGGCGAAGAAGCCCAGCTCGTCGGTCATGTGCATCCCCCACATCCACGTGCCGTAGCTGGCGGGCCCGGCGAACACCACGTACAGCCCGTCCACGAAGCCGTCGCCGTCGGTGTCGTAGTCGCGCAAGTCTGCGTACGGATCGATCTGCTGCAGCGCGTCCTCGACTACATCCATCGGCGTATAGGGATCGCTGAAGTCATCGCACTGCGACCGCTGGTAGGAACTGGTTATCCAGCCGTTGGCGTCGCAGACGTGGCTGTTGTAGAACGGCGCGCCCTCCAGCGTCAGCTTGCCGTAGCTCGCCTTGTGCCAGTACAGCGCCACGGATCCCGTCGATAGGTCCGCCGGCTCGGTGGGGGAGAAGAAGCGGTTGGTCATCCACTGCTGGTCATGTTTCACGTCGGCGCGCGTGCCGTCGTCAGTGCGGTCGGTCGGCTCCTGGTCGGGGAACTTCACCGCTAACAGCAGGATCTTACGCGTTCCATGCGGCACATCCACGGATGCCTGGCGCGGCGCCGTACGGAAACCGAGCCCGAGGACGTCGCGTTCGTCGATGACCTCGTTGGCGTCGAGGTTCACACGCAGCGAGCCGGCGCGCTCCCCAGGCTGCCGCTTGCCCACCGGCAGCCCGTAGTCCTGGCCGATCAGCGTGAGCGCCTCGTCGTCACTCAGCGCTGGGCGGTGCTCAGCCTCGCTCAGACGCAGCATCCACTTCTCAACCGCCTCGGTGCGCCCCGCCTTGCGGATCGCCTCCCATTCCTCGGCGCTCGGCGGTGTGAGCGCCCATACCACTGCCGGCACGGCCGCACACAGCAGCACAGCGGTGGCGCAGGCGAGGCGCGCGGTCATCGCGCCGCCTCCAGGCTGAGGTTCACTCCACTCGCGTCGCGTGCGATGAGGAAGCGCGGATCGCTTACCAGCGCCAGCCCCGGCTCGGCCTGGGGATCGAGGACGCGGAAAGTAAGCCTGACGATTTCGCCCTGGCCTGCCGGCGCGCTTTCCCCGGGATGGTAGGTGAACGCGCAGGGCACGTAGCCGGCGCAGTCGAGCTTCACTAAGAACGCCGCGCGGCCGTCAAACAGGCTGCCACGCCGGGCGGCCACGGGCTGCAGCGCCGCCGGGTTGTAGGCCACGCGGCATGCGGCCTGGTACAGCTCAGCCGCATCCGCGGCGCGCACCGCGACTTCCCACTGCCCACCAACAAGGCGGCTGTCCAGGAACAGCGCGACACTCCCCGGCCGGTCGGCCCCAGAAGAACGCGCCCCGCCGAATCCTCCTCTCCCACCCCCGCACCCGCCGCCAGCAGCAGCAGCCAGCATGACCGCCGTGACGACAGCTAGACCCTTGCAGGCCGTCCTGCCCGCGCGCATGAGTTGCGAAGACCTGATGTGCATCGCCTTGAGGATAATAACATCGCAGCGAGCCATTTCGCCCCGCTGCTACACTTCCCCTGTGCGCGAGTCGCCCTCTCAGCTGCTCAGCGCCATCGCCGAGGAGGTGCGGCGCTGCACAGCCTGCCCCCTGCACAGTGGCCGCACGCACGCCGTGCCCGGGGAGGGCCCCGTCGGCGCGCCGGTGGCGTTCATCGGCGAGGCGCCGGGCGGTGAGGAGGACTTGCAGGGCCGCCCGTTCGTCGGCCGCTCCGGCCAACTCCTCCGCCGGACGATTCGCGAGATCGGCTGGCGCGAGGACGAGGTTTTCATCGGCAACATCCTCAAGTGCCGCCCGCCGGACAACCGCAATCCGCTGGAAAGCGAGGTCGCAAGCTGCCGCCACTACCTTTTCGCCCAGCTCGTCCTGGTGCACCCGCGCGTGGTCGTCACCCTCGGCAACCACAGCACGAATCTGCTGATTGACCCCAAGCTCAAGATCACCCAGGCACGTGGCCGCCACATCATCAAGGACGGCGTCTCGTTTCTCCCGACGTTCCACCCCAGCGCCGTGCTGCGCGACATGAAGCTGCTCACGGAGTTCCGCCGCGACCTCGCCGCCGCACGCCAACTGGCACAGGAGCTGGCACAACCCCCCGGGGCAGGCGGATGAACCCTGGGGCCATCCTCTTCGACCTGGGCTCGACGCTGTGGGATGACTACCCCGCCGAGCTCTTCTACTGGGAGCTTCTGTCGTCGATGCTCGCCGGGCGAGGCATCGAGGCGACGCTCGACGGCATCATGAGCAGTCGCAGCGCGTGATCGCTTCCTACACCCCGTCGCTGACGCGCGCCATCGTCTGGCACTTCGCCGGCGGCAACCGCAGCCTCTACGACGAGATCATGGACGAGCTGGTCAGGGAGATCCTCGGCCGCTTCCAGGACGCCGCCGAATTCCGCCGCTTAAACCCGTTGTTCCCCGGAGTGCATGAGCTGCTGGAGAGACTCGCCGCCCGCTACCCGCTGGCGGTAGTCTCCCAGAACTTCACCGACGCCGAGCGCTGGCTCGGCTACCACGGGCTCACAGGCTACTTCCAGCACGTCACGCTTAGCCATCGCGAGCGCCTGTTCAAGCCCGACCCGCGCCTGTTCCTCACGGCTTGTGATGCGCTGGGTGTGAAACCCGCCGCGGCGATGATGGTCGGCGACCGCCTGGACAACGACATCTGGCCCGCCAACCGCCTGCGCATGACCACCGTGCGCGTGCTCTCCGAGCCGTACCGCATCCAGCAACCGCGCTACCACACTGACGTGCCGGACTACACAGTGGAGCGTATCGCCGAGCTCAGCGGCATCGCCCCCCTCCAGCCCGGCTAGAAGCCGAGGTAGCAGGCGAGGAAGCACCTTGACGCCGGATGCAGCAGCAAGGCTGCCACCGGCGCTACGCTCAGCACACAGGCCACTGCGCCCACCACAAGCGCCCCCGTGCGGCGCCCCTCGCCGAGCGGAGCGTGAAGCATGCGCAGCCGGTAGGCAAGGTCCGCATGGCTCAGGGAACTGCGCACCGGCACCATGCCGCCTTCCAGCAGGAATCCCACCGCCCGCCCGACCAGCTCGCGGTACTCACCGGCGTCCACCGTGCGCCGACAGTGGTCATCGACGGACAACTCGCAGTCCAACTCGTAGTCCGTCGCCCACCGCCGCATCCATGGCAGCGCGTAGTACAAGCCCGTAAGGAACCCCAGGAACAGCTTGCGCGCGTTGTCCAGCCGCCGCGCATGCGCCAGCTCGTGATGCACCGCGAGGGAACGCTGGCGGTCGCTCAGGCCGGCCCAGTACGCCGGGTTCACCCAAAGCTCCGCACGCGACAAGCCCACCAGGCTCGCCGTGCACACCTGCTCCGTCAGCCGCAGCCGCCACCCCTGCCATCTCACCACCGGCCCGCTCGTGGGAACGCGCGCCCGCCACCAGGCATGCCTGGCGAGCACCACACTTAAGCCGAGCACGGCAAGTCCCGCCAGGAGGACCGCGGTCGCCCCGCTCCCGTGCATCAGATAGTGCATCAGGTAGTAGCAGTACGGCGCAGCCATGTGTATCCGCCCAGTGGTCACGCCTACGAGGATTACCACGCCAAGCGCCAAGGCGAGCAGCGCGGTCCCGACCAGTATGAAGAACCCGGTGTCCGCTCGCGTGCTAGGAGCGGTGCGCCACCGCAGCAGCCGCCAGAGGACCGTCGCACACGTAAGCGCCACCACGCCCAGCAGGTAGGTGAGCGACGCAGCCTTCAGCACTGCCAGCGCGACTGTCACTACTCCACGTACCCCCGCTTCCTCAGCTCATCAACGAGAGCTCGCAGGGCCTCCTTGTCGCTGCCCTCCAGCACGTCCACCAGCGAGCTCGCCACCGGGCGCGGCCCGGGTTTGAACCGCGCCAGAACGTCGCCCAGCGCCGCCGCCAGCACCCGCCCGCGCGGCTGCCGCGCCGTGTAGCTATACGCCACGCCGCTCAGTCTGCGCTCCACTAGGCCCTTCCGGCGCAGCACGTCAAACACGGTCTGCACCGTCGTGTACGCGTTGTCCCGCCCGCCTGCAACCAGCACGTCGAGGCAGTCCCGCACGGTGCATCCCGGATGCTCCCACACGAACTCCAGCACAAGCTGCTGCAGCGGGCCAACGCTGTGCTCCGCGCCGCTCATTCTCGCCACAAACCCACCTACCTCTGTTCCACAGCTGATATCCTTCATTCCATGGGAGCCCGCCAAAGGCCGGCGCCACCTTTCAGCGAGACGTGAACATGGCGCGATTCCTTCGCGTCAGTTGCACATTCGCCTACTATGCGCTATAGTAGCACAGCGAGGAGGAAGATGCAAGTCCGTGCGATGGCAGCAGCATTACTCACGGCGGTAGCGTTCGGCGGCGTGGCCCGCGCCGGCGACTACACGGCCGTCGAGATCGGCCACACCGGCGAGATGCTGCGAGACAGCGCGTTGTCCCAGGACAAGCTGTACGTGGGGAGCGAGGAAGCGCTGCTGGGGCGCATCGCCTGCTTAATGCAGGACACGGACCGCCTCCTGGCGCGGCTCCACGCCTTGCCGCCGTCGAAGTCCGCGTCGGCGGTGGCCGCCAAGCCGGTGACGGAGGAGTTGGGGCATGTGCTCAGCCTGGCGCTGGCCGACAGCCCGGAGCTGAAGCCGATGCACAGCGAGCTGGCGGTGCTGGCCGCTCGTACGCGGCAGGCGGGCGCACCGATGGACCCGATGCTCTCGGTGATGCTCATGGACGTGAACGCGCCGGAGATACCGCCGGAGTTCACTTGGAAGGACACGGTGATGTGGAAGCTGGACTTCGGCGTGTCCCAGACATACATGAGCTACGGCAAGCGCCGGCTGAAGCGGAGCATCGCCCAACTGGACGAGGACATCACCGAGTGGAAGCTGGCCGAGATGGAGCGCCAGGTCATCAGCGAGGTGACGGGCATGTACTTCATGATGCTGCGCACCAACGCCCGGCTCAAGGTGATGGACACCAACATCGAGCTGATGAAGCTTCTCATCAGCCTTGGCGAGGACAAGTACTCGCTGGGTAAGACGCCGCAGGCCCTCGTGCTCAACGCCCAGGTGCAACTGACGCAGATGGAGCGCGAGCGCCTCGACATGCAGCGCATGCTGGATGAGCAGCGCACGGAGTTGGCGGGGATGCTCGGCTATCCCGAGGGCTTCGACCCCGCCGCGCTCACGCTGAGCGTCGCCTACCCGCTGCCTGCTGACGTGGCATGGCAGGAGGCCGATCTCGCGGCCTCCGCCTTGGACGCGCGCCCGGACTATCAGGAGCTGCTCGCCCAGCAGCGCCAGCAGCAGCTGATGCTGGAGATGGCGCATCGCGACTACTTCCCGGACTACACCCTGAGCGCCGACTATAAGGTGCAGTTCAAGCAGCCGGACATGATCTCCGCCGGCGTGATGTTCCCGCTCCAGCTCAACAAGAAGGAGCGGCAGGATCCCGCCGTCCAGGAGGCCTACGCCATGCTCGCGATGACCAACGATGAGATGCAGGCGAAGGAGACGGGCGTGCGCCGGGATCTCAGTTCGCTGCACGTTGAGCTGGACTCGCAGCGGCAGCAAATCGAGCTGTACCGCACCGGCCTTGTGCCCCAGGCGCGCCTGGCGCTGGACAGCAACATCGCCGCGTACACGGCAAACATGATGGACCTCAGCGACCTCCTCATGGCGCAGCAAGCCCTGCTCAACGCCGAGCTGGCGCTGGAGGAAGGGTACCTGGACTACGCCGAGGCGCTGGCCAAGGTGCAGGTGGCAACCGCCGGTGCGTTCGACCCCAGCCCGTACCTCACTCCTCTGCTCAACGACACTGAGCCAGCCGTAAGCCTGCCGCCCGGACTGACGCCGCGGACGCAAGCGCCAGAGACGCCGTTCGTCGAGGGCCTGGGTCTGCCGGAGGGCGCCTCTCCCAGCACCGGCGGCGAATCGCCGGAGCCAGGCCCGGAGGCGGCCCCGCCCGATGATTCCCAGGGCGAGGGGGGCAAGCAGTCTGACGGCGGCGGGCCCGACGACTTCTACAAGCCATTCCAGCCAAGGAAGCACGAATAATGAGCGACGACCAGCAAGAGCAGAAGAAGGCCGGCGGCGAGAAAGTGGCCAACGACGAGTTCTACATCGAGCCTCCTCGCATTGGCACGCGGGACGCGATCGGCGTGGTGATTGCGCTGGTTGCCCTCGTCGTGATCGGCGTGCTCGGGTACGTCTGGCTGAATCCTCGGCTCAGCTTCAGCAACCTGCTGCACAGGCAGCCTCGCCCAAGCAGCACAGGCGCTGTGCCGTCCACGGCTGGCGCCAGCCAAACCGGCGCATCGAGCACCAGCCAAGGTGGCGCCGCACCTCAAGCGGCCACCCCGGCGGCCGAGGAGTTCGCCTGCGACTACTGCGGGATGCCAACCACGCGTAGTCAAAGCTACATCATCGCGACATGGCAGGGCGGACGCACGAGCCATCACGACAGCTGGGACTGCGTCTTCCGCTTCGGCGGCCAGGGCAAGCTTAGCCTTGCGTCCGCGCAAGTCAGCGCATACGGCGTTGAGCCCGTGAACATGCTCGACGCTGCGCAGGCATACTATCTTTATGACACCACCAAGAAGGTGAAGAACTCGATGCCGCCGAGTGTGGCGGCCTACGCTAGCCGGTCTGCCGCTGAGGCCGCGCGCCCCGAGATGGGCGGCGAGCTGCTGGATTTCACCGGGCTAGAGAAGAAGTGGGAGGAGAGGTAAGTAGTGAAGCGACCCTGGGGTTTCGGTAATCTACTCAACTCGGAGGACGCAATGCGTCTACTCGCTGTTGTCGTCATTTCACTCTTGCTTCTCGGCAGCGCGGCCCCTGCGGCGCAGAAGCAGCGCCCGCGGTGCGAGAACTGCGGGATGTACACCGACGTTAGCTCGACCAACGTGCACGCCATGCTCAAGGTGGGTGACAAGGAGGCCGAGCACAACTTCGTCTGCTTGGGCTGCGTGAACGAGTTCATGCGTGACAAGCTGGACGGCAAGGCTGAGCTGACCGGCCTGCAGATCATCGACTACCCCACCTTCGGCACCAAGTCAGTGCAGTGGACCGACGGCATGACAGCCTGGTACCTGGTAGGGACTAAGGAGCTGCCGGGCAGTATGGAGCCGATGATCGCCGCGTTCAGTTCCAAGACGGCGGCCACCAAGGCGCACAAGAAGCTTGGCGGCGATCTGAAGAACTTCCACGACATGTGGGCTACCGTTACCGCGGCTTCAGACGCTGAGAAGTCCCCGCAGGCGAACGCCGGCGCGGTCGAGTACGTTTGTGAGATGTGCAACTACTCATCCGACAAGCCCGGCAATTGCCCGCACTGTGGGATGAAGCTCGTCAAGAAGGAGAATCAGCACTAAGCGGTTCGTCGACTGCTGAGGAGGCGGTATGCGGCTCTCATATGGAATGGCAACGTTTCTGGTTGGGCTGGTCCTGCTGGCCATCGCGGGCCTGCTCTACCAGCAGTGGCTCATCGGCCATGGCGCTGCGAGCACGGCGGCACCCGCATCCGCCTCCTCCACACCCACAGGCAGCCCGGCGGCTGCGCCAGCTGCACGACCGGCGGTGCAGCTGTACACCTGTCCGATGCACCCGCAGATCATCCGGGATCACCCGGGTACTTGCCCCATCTGCGGCATGGAGCTGGTGCCCAAGACCAACGACACAGGCCAGACCAGCGCATCGCTGGCCGAAACAGTGCGCAATGTGAAGCTCTCTCCCACGCAAGCCGTGCTGGCCGACGTGCAGCCGGTCCATCCGACGCGCGAGCGCATGGCGCTCACCATCCCGGCGATCGGCGAGGTGCAGGTCCCCGACGACCGCATGAACATGCTCGTCTCGTGGCAGGAGGGCCGCGTCGACAACCTCGTGCTCCGCGAGTCGGGCGGCACGGTGAAGAAGGGCGACCACATCCTGGACATCTACAGCGAGGATCTGGTGCAGGCTCAAGACGAGTACCTTCTGGCTCTCGACGCTGTGCAGAAACTCGGCCAGAGCGGCTTCGAGTCCATCTCCTCCGGCACGAAGGACCTGCTCGAAGCCTCGCGCAAGAAACTGCTGCGCCTCGGGCTGACCGCCGAGCAGCTCACGCAGCTTGAGAAAACGCACCAGGCCCAGGAGCACGTCCCGATCTACGCCACGCACGGCGGGACGGTGATGGAGAAGAAGGTCACCGAAGGCATGTACGTGATGCGCGGGGAAGAGCTGTTCAGCGTGGCCGACCTGAGCAAGGTCTGGGTGATCGTCAAAGTCTTTGAGAAAGACGCGGCGAACCTCCGGGCCGGGGACCACGTGACGATGAAGTGCCCGATTCATCCCGGCATGATCTTCCACGGCCGCGTCGAGCTGATCGAACCTGAGCTGGACATGGCGACGCGCACGCATCGCGCGCGCGTCATCGTGGACAACGCCGCGGGCATACTCAAGCCCGGGCTGGCCCTCGACGCCGAGCTGGCCGTGGACTACGGCTCGCTGCTGCTGCTGCCGCGCAACGCGGTGCTGCACACTGGAGACGGCGACCTGGTATACGTGCTCGCCGGCGAAAACCTCTGGGAGCCACGGCGCGTACAGGTGGGCCGCGACTTCGGCGACAAGGTCGAGATAGTCTCCGGGCTCAAGCGCGACGAGGCGGTGGCCGGCACCGCCGTGTTCCTGCTGGACAGCGAGGCCCAATTGAAGGGGGTGCCTCGCCCGACTGACGAAGCTGGCGCGCCTGCGCCCGCGCCTCCCGCGTCCAGGGAGGAGCATCGCCACTAGCCTGCCTCCGAGACACAATAATGAGCTTCCCTCCCGACGATAGCGAGCAGACAGGCGCACCCGCGGGCCCTCGTGGCAAGCTGGACGTTGCGGCCGGGATCATCATCCGCCCGGGGTTCTTCCCCGCTCTGATTGACTACTGCATCAACAACCGCTTCATCATCCTGATCCTCACCGCACTGATCGTGGTCGCGGGGGTGGTCACCATCCCGCGCATCAAGCTCGACGCCCTGCCGGACCTCTCCGACAACCAGGTCGTGATCGTTGCCGACTGGATGGGCCGCAGCCCGGAAGTGATCGACGACCAGGTGGCCTATCCGCTATCCACCCTGCTCGCCGCGCTGCCCCACGTCAAGGACATACGCGCCATGTCCTCCTTCGGCATCTGCATGATTTACGTCATCTTCGACGACGCCGTGGACATCTACTGGGCGAGGACGCGCGTCGCCGAGCGCCTGGCCCGCAGCGGCCAGGTCCTGCCCCCGGGGGTCGTACCGGTGATGGGCCCCGAGGGCACCGGCGTCGGCCACGTCTACTGGTACCTCCTCGAGAACGACTCCGACCCGCGCACTCCGAACTACGACCTATCGCAGCTGCGCAGCATCCAGGACTGGTACGTGCGCTATCAGCTCTCCACAGTGCAGGGGGTGGCAGAGGTCGCGAGCGGCGGCGGATTCGTCAAGGAGTACCACGTCGACCTGGACCCCGAGAAGCTGCGCCGCTACATGATCATGCCGGAGCAGGTGCGCCAGGCCATCCAGCGCAGCAACAATGACGTTGGCGGACGGATCATTGAGCAGAGCGACACGGAGTACTTCGTGCGCAGCCGGGGCTACCTCGGCATGCGCGAGGGCAAGCACGTGCTCGGCGGCTCGTCCGACCCCGTGCTGGACGACCTGCGCCAAGTCGTCGTCGCCCACTACCCCGACGGCACCGCGATCCGCCTGGAGAATCTCGCCACAGTACAGCTCGGGCCCGCCGAGCGCCGCGGAGTGCTGGACCACAACGGCGAAGGCGAGGCGGTTACAGGCATCATCGTCATGCGCTACGGCGAGAACGCCAAAAGCGTGATCGACGCGGTGAAGGCGAAGCTGGAAGAAGTCAAGCGCGGCCTGCCCCCCGGCGTGGTGATCACCACCGCCCACGACCGCAGCTGGCTGATCGAGCGCAGCGTCGAGACCCTTACCCGCGCCCTGCGCGAGGAAGCGGTCGTCGTCGTCCTGATCATCCTGCTGTTCCTGCTGTCACTGCGCCCGAGCCTGGTTGTCATCACGACGATGCCCGTGGCGGTGCTCATCGGGTTCATCGCGATGTACTTCCTGGGCATCACCAGCAACATCATGTCCCTGGGGGGAGTGGCGATTGCCATCGGCGTGATTGTCGACGACGGCATCATCATGGTGGAAAACGCGCACCGCCACCTGGCCAACCTGTGGCTGCGCACGCAGGCGGCGAGGCGCAAGCCGACCCCCCGCGAGATCACCGAGACCATCCGCATTGCCGCCCAGCAGGTGGGCAAGCCCTGCTTCGTCACCACCGTGATCATCATCTGCGGATTCACTCCAGTGTTCTTCCTCACCGGCCAGGAGGGCAAGCTCTTCACTCCACTCGCTTGGACGAAGAGCCTGGTGATGATCGCGAGCGCGGTGATGGCGGTAACGCTCGTGCCGGTGCTGATGACACTGCTGATGCGCAACCGCATGCTGCCGGAGGACCGCAACCCGCTGAGCAGGGCGCTCAACGCTGTCTACCAGCCGCTGCTGCGCGGCGCAATGCAGCTTCGCTGGCTGACGATTCTGCTCGCGCTCGCGGCCCTCGCGCTCACCTATCCCGTCTACCGCTCGCTGGGCAACGAGTTCATGCCCAACCTCAACGAAGGCGAGCTGGTCTACATGCCCACCACCCAGCCGAACGTCACGGTGAGCGAGGCGAAGCGCATCGTCCAACTCACGGACAAGATCATCAAGTCGCATCCCCTGGTCTCCAATGTCGTGGGCAAAGTCGGGCGGGCCGACACCGCCACCGACCCAGCGCCGGTGAGCATGATCGAGACATTCGTCCAGTTCTACCCGCGCAGCCAGTGGGGGAAGATCGACAAGAAGTACGAGCGCTACACGATCAACGACATCCGCGCGGACCTGGACGCGATGATCAGGGTCCCCGGCGTGACCAACGGCTGGACGATGCCGATCATCAACCGCATCCAGATGCTCGCCACTGGAGTGAGAACGGATCTCGGCATCAAGATCTACGGCGACGACTTGGACAAGCTCTCCACGCTCGCCGTGCAGGCGGGGGACATCGCACAGAAGGTGCCGGGCATCGTGGACGTCTTCGCCGAGCGGCTGAGCGGGGGGCGCTATCTGGACATCCACGTTGACCGCGACGCCTGCGCCCGCTACGGCTTGAACATCGGCGACGTGCAGCAGATGATCGAGATGCTCGTCGGCGGGATGCCAGTGACGACGACGGTAGAGGGGCGGGAGCGCTACGAGGTGCAGTTGCGGTACGCCGCAGACTATCGCGACTCGCCCGAGGCGATCGCGAACATGCTCATCGACACGCCGCACCAGGGCCCGATCCCGCTCAAGCAGGTGGCGACGCTCGCCTTCATGTCCGGGCCCTCGATGATCACCGCGGAGAATGGCTTGCTGCGCAGCGTGGTCTTCGCCAACGTGCGCGGGCGGCCGATGGTCGAGACCGTCAAGGACCTCACCGCCGCGCTGAACGCTGGGCTTTCCCTGCCGCAGGGCTACTACTTCCGCGTCGCCGGCCAGTGGGAGAACATCCAGCGCGCGCGGCAGCGCCTGCTGCTGCTCATGCCCATGGTGCTGCTGATCATCTTCGCCTTCCTCTACTTCACCTTCGACGATCTAACGGACGCGCTGATCGTCTATGTCTCACTGCCTTTCGCCTTCATCGGCGGTGTGTGGCTCACCTACTTCCTGCACTACAACATCTCCGTAGCCGTGTGGGTGGGCTTTATCGCGCTGTTCGGCACGGCCGTCAACACCGGCGTGCTGATGATGGTCTATCTCCAGGAGGCGATGGACAAGCGGCTGCTCAAGGGCTGGCTCAGGCCGGGTGACATCTACAGCGCCTGCCTCGAAGGCGCGGGCAAGCGCCTGCGGCCCAAGCTGATGACGGTGAGCACGGGGCTGATCGGCCTTATCCCGCTGATGTGGGCCAGCGGCATCGGTGCCGACGTGATGAAGCCGATCGCCGCGCCGCTGATCGGCGGCTTAGCCAGCAGCACGGCGATGGTGCTGTTCGTGATCCCCGTGCTGTTTTTCTGGGTGCGCAGCTGGCACTACCGCAAGCTCGTCCGCCACGGCTAGCAGGAGCATCCCTGCGCCCCTCCGCCCCGTTGCCGCTCTAGGTGCAGGCGCGCCGTTCGTTTAGAATACTTGCCGCGCTGATGCAGCTTGAGGCCCACATCCGGCGTGCGCGCGTCTTCCGCTGGCCGCTGTTCCTGGCGCTGTGCCTTGTGCCGGCCTTGGGCGGCTGTGGGGCCGTGCCGCTCACGTTCGGTGGCCTGATCGAACAGCTGCTGATCGGCCTCATCCTCGGCAGCATCTACGCGCTGATCGCGCTTGGCTACACCCTCGTTTACGGCGTGATCAAGCTGATCAATTTCGCCCACGGCGACATCTTCATGCTAGGCGCATTCTTCGGCTACTACCTGCTGCGCTTCACGATCCGCTGGCTGTACTACACGCATGGGCTGTCGCTGATCGTCTGCTTCATCATCGCCACTGCTGTGTCCGCTGTTCTGTGCGCGGCCCTCGCCATGCTGATGGAGCGGCTCGCTTACCGCCCACTGAGGCGCAGCACGCGCATCGCCGCGCTGATCACCGCCGTCGGAGTGAGCTTCCTCTTGGAGAACGCCGGGATCATCATCTTCGGCCCCAACCCCAAGAGCTTCGAGCCCAAGACCTTCGAGACCTATCAGCTTGAGCTCTCGGCCACGCCCGACTTCGCCCGCCCGCGGCGCCACGAGGTCTGGGACACCACGCAGCGCGTGTTCTCCGCTCGCTCGCTTCCCCAGCCCGCCTTCGCCCGCGTGCGCCTCGTGAACCGCGCCGGCAGTTCCGAGTGGAGCCCCGTGCTGGAGATAGCGCAGGGCAAGCCCGGCGGCTTCGTCGAAGCGCCGGATTCAGGCAACGCAGGCGCGGCGCCGGGACCAGGGCGCCCGGGCGCCATCGGCTTCACCCGCAAGGCGGAGGGCGGGCGCGAGGTGATCGTGCTCAATTGGGCGCAAGGGGCAGGCAAGGACATCCGCCTGCACAGCGTGTTCAGCGACGCCAGCGGCGAGACCATCGCCTACAAGCTGCCCGTGGCGACCGCCTCCGGCGCGAACGTGCGCCTGCCGCTGTTCAGCATGCTCATCGTCGTCGTCACCGTGATTCTCCTCTGGGGGCTCAACCTGCTGATCAGCCGCAGCAACTTCGGCATGAGCATGCGGGCGCTGTCCTTCGACATGGACGCGGCGAAGCTGATGGGCGTGAACACCGACCGCGCGATCGCGCTGACCTTCGCCATCGGCGGGTCCTGCGCGGCGGTAGCGGGGACGATGGTGGGGATCTACAACCAGAGCATCGAGCCGCTGATGGGCATTCTGCCAGGGATCAAGGCCTTCGTCGCAGCGGTTGTCGGGGGGATCGGCAGCCTGCCCGGGGCGGCGGTCGGCGGGATGATCATGGGCCTGTCCGAGGCGCTGGTGAAGGGCTACATCTCCCCCGCCTGGTCCACGCTGGCCGACGCCTTGGCGTTCGCCATCCTCATTCTCGTGCTGCTGTTCAAGCCGTCGGGCATCTTCGGCGGGCCGCTGAGGGAGAAGGTGTGATGAGGAGCGCCGGATGATCAACCCCTACTGGGAGCTGGTGATCCTGCTCTGCATGATCAATGCGATCTTCGCCGTCTCGCTCAACCTCATCGTTGGCTACAACGGCCAGTTCTCCCTCGGGCATGCAGGGTTCATCGCGATTGGCGCGTACACGAGCGGCGTGCTGACCAGCGTGCTTGGCTGGCCGCTCTGGGCGGCGATGCTTGCGGCGATGGTGTTTTCCGCGGTGGCGGCGGTGGTCATTGGTTACCCCTGCCTGCGCCTGCGAGGCGACTACCTGGCGATTGCCACCCTCGGCTTTGCCGAGATCATCCGCATCGCGCTCCTCGCCCTGCCGGCGGGTATCTTCGGCGGACCCACCGGGATGCGTAACGTGGCCAGCTTCGCCGACTACATCAGCACACCGCGGGCGCTCAACGGCGCCATTAACCTGGCGTTCACCGTGCTATTCGCCGTACTGCTGCTCACTTCGCTCGGCTGGGGGCTGTGGGCGCTGGGCGGCTTCGTCGAGGCCGGGGTGCGCAAGCGGCTGGGCGTGAAGCACATGCGCTGGGCGGTGATCGCCGCCGCCCTGCTGCTGCTGGGATGGCAGTGGCGGCCGGCGGCGGTGTGGTTGCTCAGTACCTTCCAGTTCAGCTCCGCGTTCAGCGCGGCGAGCTACGACAGCGATCAGTGGGCGCTCTTCCTGCTGTTCCTCGCGATCCTCGCCGCCATCCTGTGGATCGTCCGCAACTATCTGAACTCCGCCACCGGCCGGGCGGTGATCGCCATCCGCGAGGACGAGGTGGCAGCAACGAATCTAGGGGTGAACTGCACGTGGCTCAAGCTGCAGAACTTCACCTTCGGCTGCGCCCTGGCGGGCCTGGGCGGGGCGATGCTCGCCCACACGCTGCCGCTGTTCAAGCCCCAGGATTTCAACTTCTTCAAGAGCGTGGACGTGCTGCTGATGGTGGTGCTGGGCGGGATGGGCTCGCTCACCGGCAGCATCGTCGGCGGGGTGTCAATCACGCTGCTGCCCGAGGTGCTGCGCTTCATCGGCCGCTGGCGGATGGTGATCTACTCGCTGCTGCTGGTTCTGCTGATGATCTTCCGCCCCACCGGCCTGCTGGGCACTGCGGAAGTCGGCGACCTATTCCGTCGGCGCTGGACACGGCCGCCGCAGCGTCCGGCGCAGGGGCCTGGCGGGCCGGGGCTGGCGGCGGAGGCTCGCGATGCTTGAGGTCGACTGCGTGAGCGTAGTCTTCGGCGGCCTGACCGCGGTGAAGGACCTTTCGTTCACCGTCGAGCCGGGGCGGATCATCGGGCTGATCGGGCCCAACGGCGCTGGCAAGACCACCGTGTTCAACGCCGTGCTGGCGGTCTATCCGCCGACGAGCGGCGAGGTGCGCCTTGACGGGCGCCGCATCGACCACCTGTCCACGCACCGCATCGGGAGGATGGGGATCGGGCGCACCTTCCAGAACATCCGCCTGTTCAAGACCATGAGCGTGCTGGACAACGTGCGCGTCGCCCTGCAGCGGCGGCATCTCTACTCGATGGCCGAGGCTGCCCTGCGACTGCCCCGGTGCCGCCGCGCGGAGAGACGCATCGAGGAGGAAGCACAAGAGATCCTGAGCTATTTCAACCTCGCGGAAGTGGCCGACAACCCGGCCGGCGCTCTGCCCTACGGCATGCAGAAGTACCTGGAGATCGCCCGCGCCTACGCCACGCGCCCCCGCATGCTGCTACTCGACGAGCCGGCGGCAGGGCTGAACGACACCGAGACCGACGCCTTGATGGCCAAGGTGCGCGAGATCATGCGCCTGAGCGGCTGCGGCGTGCTGCTCATCGAGCACGACATGCGACTGGTGATGGGCATCTGCGAGAACATCATCGCCATCGAGTACGGCGAGAAGATCGCCGAGGGCCCGCCGGAGAAGGTGCAGAACGACCCGCGGGTGATCCAAGCCTACCTCGGCGTGCAAGAGGTTCACGCATGAGCGAGCCCGCGCCACTCCCGATGCTGGAAGTGCACGGCCTGACGGTTCGCTACGGCGCCGTGGAAGCGCTGCACGGCATCGGCTTCGACGTGCTGCCTGGCGAAGTCGTAACCCTCATCGGCGCGAACGGCGCCGGCAAGTCCACGACGCTGCGCGCGATCATCGGCCTGGCGAAGGTGCACTCGGGCGAGGTCCGCTGCGAGGGATCGCCCATCACCAATCAGCCCACGTTCAAGATTGTGCGTGGGGGCATCTCCCTGGCACCCGAAGGTCGGCGCATCTTCCTCAATCTCACGGTGCGCGAGAACCTGGACCTCGGCGCGCTGGTGACGCACCGCGCCCAGGACCGCCGCCGCCTGGAGGGAGAGGTCTTCACGCTGTTCCCGCGCATCAAGGAGCGGTTGCGCCAGGTGGCGGGCACGCTGTCCGGCGGGGAGCAGCAGATGCTGGCGCTAGCCCGCGCGCTGATGCAGGACCCGCGGCTGCTGCTGCTCGACGAGCCGAGCCTCGGCCTGGCGCCCAACCTCGTGCAGGAGATCTTCGGCAAGATCAAGCTGCTCAACGGACAGGGCAAGACGATTCTGCTCGTCGAGCAGAACGCGTATCAGGCGCTGGCCATCGCCCACCGCGCCCACGTGCTCGAACAGGGCCGCATCGTGATGAGCGGCACGGGAGCGGAGCTGCTCGGGGACCCGCGGGTCAAGGAAGCCTACCTCGGAGGCTAGGCCGCCACGACTCCGGCGGATGGGCGATCAGGAAGACGCGCGCGTACGTGAACCCCGCTCATTTAGGAGTGTCCTGAGGGGCGCTATGCCGTTCCTCGACCGCCCTCAGCCTGAACCCCGAGAACAGGTCGTCGAGAATGCTGTAGGCCACGGGGAGGACGACTAGCGTCAGCAGCGTCGAGGTGATCAGCCCGCCGATGACGGCGCGGGCCATCGGGGCGCGGAACTCGCCGCCCTCCCCCAGCGCCAGCGCCAATGGCAGCATGCCGAAGATCATCGCCAGGGTGGTCATGATGATCGGACGGAAGCGGATGCGCCCAGCCTGAGCCAACGCAGCGGTGCGGTCCAGCCCGCGCCGCCTAAGCTGGTTGGTGAACTCGATCAGCAGGATGGCGTTCTTCGTCACCAGCCCCATCAGCATGATCAGCCCGATCAGGCTCATCACGTTGAACGTGTCGCGGGACACGAGCAGCCCAAGGGCTACGCCGACGAGAGACAGCGGCAGCGAGAGCATGATCGCCAGTGGATGGACGAAGTTCTCAAACTGGCTGGCAAGGATGAAGTAGATGAAGAGGATGGCGAGCGTGAGGGCGATCATCACGTTCTGCATCGTCTCCTTCATCATCTCGGCCTCGCCGCCCTCGGTGACCGTGTACCCCGGAGGCAGGTTCATCTGCTTGACGTACTGCCGGGCTGCGCCAATCACACTGCCCGCCGGCACGCCGCGCACGTTGCAGTCCACCGTGATCATCCGCTGCAGGTTGTAGCGCTGAATCTCGGCCGGGCCGGTCGACTGCTTGAGCCGCGCCACGCGCGACAGCGGCACGACGATCGGCTCGGTCATGCCGCGGTAGCTCGCCCTGACCGGCATCGCGTCGAGCGCCGTGACGCTGCTGCGCATCGCCTCCGGCAGCCGCACTACGACGTCATGGTCCAGCCCGTCGGGATCCTGCCAGCTCCGCACGCGCTGGCCGGAGATCGCCGTGTTCAGCCTGGACGCCACGTCAGTGTCGCGCAACTCAAGCGCGCTCTCCGGGAACTCGTAGGGCTGCACCTCAAAGCGGGGCGAGCCGGAGATCTCCGTCTTGCCCACGTCCACCGCCCCACGGATGCCCATCATGTGCTGCTCAAGGTCGGTGGACAGCTTGTCAAGCTCGTCCAGCCGCGCTCCGCTGACGTAGAATTGGACCGACTTCCCCCCCGCGGTCATCCCGGCCGTTGCCACACTGATCTTCGCCCCAGCCAGGGACTGCACGTCCGTGCGCACGGCGTCCATCAACTCGAACACCGTGCGCTTTCGCTCGCGCCGGGGGCAGAGCTTGACGAAGATCGACGCCTCGCGCTGCGTGCTCGTTCCCCCGCTCACCGTGGTGTAAGTCAACTGCGTCTCGGGCAGCTCGCGGCAGCGCTGTTCAACCCCACTGGCGAAGGCCGCCGTCGCCTCAAGGTTGGTCCCCACGGGCATCGAGACAGTCACCTGAAACTCGCTCCGGTCGAAGCGCGGGAAAAACTCGGCGCCGATGATCGGCAGCAGCGCAATCGCCGCGATGAACGCGCCAATCGCGATGAGCACGATGAGCGAGCGGTGCCCCAGCACCCAGGTGATGGCCCGCGAGTAGCTATCCGCCAGCCGCATGAAGCGCCGCTCGAAGGCGCTGCACAGCCTGAACAGCACACCGATGACGGCAAACCACGCTATGTAGAGCGGAATCAGTACGGAGTGCAGGAAGTTGAGCAGCGTGCTAGCCGCGATCGCCGGGATGACGAGCGGCCAGACCAGGACGTTGCGCAGGAAGTGCCCGCGCAGGCTCGCCAGGTAGACCTGCCGCCGTAGGGTGAACCCGTCCTGCACCTTACGCAGCCAGGCGCGGATGCCGATCGGCTTCGCCGCATCGCCCCCCAACCCCTGCGGGTCATACCAGTAAGCGGACAGCATCGGGTCCAGCGTGAAGCTGACGAATAGGGAGATCAGCACCGCGGCGGCAATGGTGAGGCCGAAGCTGTAGAAGAACCGGCCGACGAGCCCGCCCATGAACGCCACAGGCACGAAGACGCTCACAACCGTGAGCGACGTGGCCATCACCGCCGGGCCGATCTCCGCCGTGCCCCGCAGCGAGGCCTCACGGTGCCCGACACCCGTGCGCAAGGTGCGCACGATGTTCTCCCGAACGACGATGGCGTCATCGATGAGCAGGCCGGTGGCCAGGGAGAGGGCCATCAGCGTCATGTTGTTCAGCGTGAAGCCGAGGATGAGCAGAGCGAGAAACGCACCGATGATCGAAATCGGCAGCGTCAAGCCGGTGATCACCGTGCTGCGCCAACTGGCAAGGAAGAGAAACACCACCAGCACGCAGAGGATCGCTCCCTCGATGAGCGTCTTCTTCACGTCGTTCACAGAGCTGCGGATGAACGTCGAGTCGTCCCTGACCACCCCAAGACGCATCCCCGGCGGGAGCTGCGCCTGCAGACTCGCCACCATGCGTTTGACCGCGTCCGCCACGTCTGTGGTGTTCGCCCCCGTCGCCTTGCGGACGTCGATGCCCAAGCCGGGCTTACCGTCGAGGTAGGCATAGCTGTCGGCGTCGGCTGGCACATAGCGCACCTGTGCGACATCCTTCACCCTCGTTGGCACGCCGTTGCGCGTGAGGATAACGAGGTTGCCGAGTTCCAGCGGGTCTGCCGGCTCCAGGATGAGCTGCACATCGTAGGAGAGGCCGGCGCTCTTCAGCACCCCCGCAGGGATGTCGAGCCCGCCTCCCTGCAAGGTTTCGACCAGCTTCTTCGACTCAACACCCGCGGCGAGCATCTTCCGCGGGTCATACTCGACGCGCACCTCGAAAGGACGCGCCCCCACCAGGTCAACCGCGCCGACGCCGTCCACCGACTGCAGCCGGTCAACGATCCGGTCGTTGGCGTAGTCAGACAGCTCGGCGATCGTGTACTGCTCCGAGCTCAGTCCAAGCGACAGGATCGGCCGCGTCGTCGGGTTGAACTGCTGGATGAGGACTTCCTGCACTTCCCGGGGCAACCCGGCGATCACCGGGGCACTGCGGTCCTTGACGTCGAGCACGGCCTTGTCAATGCGCGTTCCCAGCCGGAACTCGATGAAGATGAACCCTAGGTTCTGGCGCGACCAGGAAGTGACGTTCTTCAGCCCGCCCACCGTGTTGATGGCCTTCTCCAGCGGCCGGATCACGACCTTCTCCACCGTCTCCGGGTTGGCCCCCGGGTAGACCACCTGGACGAAGGCGAAGGGCAGCTCTACATCCGGCATGTTGTCGATGCTCAGCCGCCTGACGGCAACGAGTCCCAGCACCATGATCGCAATCATGATCATGGTCGTGGTGACCGGCCGGGCGACTGAAAACCGCGTCAGGAACAAGAGCCGCTACTCCTCCACCAGCAACCAGCTGGGCCGATGCTAGCCCCAACTGATTATACGCCACATACCCCAGTCAACATATGCTACTCGCGAATAGCCGAATTGAAATAGGGGATCAGTGCTGGGACCAGGCTGGGTGGGGAGCTGGCGGGACGGCGAAGTGATATCTGGCGACCTGGGGGCTACGGCTGCCGAAGACGGCAAACAGGGATGGCGGTCTTGGAGGAGTCCCGGGCCCCGGAAAAACCCGGCCCGGGAAGTACGGCAGGCTCCGGAACCGCTAACCCGCACTTCCCGGACTGCTAATTATACCCCGCTGTTGGGAAATTTCAACTGGTGTATGGGAAAATCCAGGTGATTCCGCTTCTGTGGATTACTTGTGGAGTGGACTATAATCTGCGCCCCGATGGAAACCGCAGGCGAGCAGGCAGCCGTGTTGGGCGCTCCCCCGCCCGCTCCCGCGGAGGTGCGCACGCCGACGGTTGGCGTGTTCGACAGCGGGATTGGCGGTTTCACGGTGGCGCGCGAGATTCTGTGGCTGCGTCCCGACTTGAACCTGGTCTACTACGGGGACACGGTGAACATGCCTTACGGCGGCCGCCCGCCGGAGCAGATCCGGGGTTTCGCCCGGGAGAGCATCGCGTTCCTGCTTGAGCGGGGCATGGACATCCTCGCCGTGGGGTGCAACGCCTCGAACAGCGTGCTGGGCCAGGGTGAGCTGCACGGCTTCGGCGTGCCGGTGTTCGACCTCGTGTCCAGCACGGTGGACTGGCTTCGCGCGGGAGAGCAGGGCCCGAGGCGGCTGGCGCTTCTCGCCACCGTGGCCACCGTGAATTCGCGCTACTGGGACCGCAAGCTACGCGACGCGTTCCCAGAGATGGACCTAATGTCCATCGCCGCGCCGGAGTTCGTGCCGCTGGTGGAAGCTGCGAAAACCGATGAGCAACGCATCCGGCAGGCGGTACGCAAACACCTCGCCCCGGCGCTGGATGCGGGGTATCGCAACTTCGTCCATGGTTGCACGCACTTTCCCCTGCTGCAGAGCTACATGGAGGAGCTGGGCCAAGGCATCGAGTTCATCGACCCTGCGGTATGCCTTGCACAGCGTCTGGTGTCGAGCATCACCCCGGCGACGGGAGATGCCCCGCCGGGCCGGTTGGTGTTCTTCAGCTCCCTGCCCGGGGAGGCGTTCTACCGCACCGGCGAGGCGGCGTTCGGACGCTCCATCCGCAGTCTAACCGCGATGTACATCGTCAACCCCTATGAGGACTGAGCATGTCACGCCTTGACGGCCGCCCGCCGGAGCAGATGCGCGACGTCGTTATCGAGCCGGACAAGTTCCGCGCCAACGACGCGCTTATCTCCTACGGCGCAACGAAGGTACTCTGCTTTGCGAGCATCGAGACGCGCGTGCCGCCGTGGCTGGTGGGAGCGGGACAGGGGTGGCTGAGCGCGGAGTACAGCATGCTCCCCAGCTCGTGCGAGCCGCGGCAGGCACGCGAGCGCGCGATGCTCTCCGGGCGGACCCAGGAGATCCAGCGGCTGATCGGCCGCGCGCTGCGTGCGAGCCTGCACCTCGATGCGTTGCCGCCGCTGACGATCCACGTCGACTGCGACGTGATCATTGCCGACGGAGGGACGCGCACGGCGTCCATCACCGGCGGGATGGTGGCCCTGGCTAACCTCGTGTCCCGGGAGGCTTCGCGCTTCGGGCGCCCGCCAGTGAAGTGCCTCGCCAGCGCCGTCAGCGTCGGAATCGTCAACGGCAACCCCATGCTAGACCTCAACTACGTTGAGGACCGGGACGCGGAGGTGGACGCCAACGTGGTCGGGCTGTCCAACGGCGGCTTTGCCGAGGTGCAGGCTACCAGCGAGCACGGCACGTTCAGCCGCGAGCAGCTCGGCCAGATGCTCGATTTGGCGGCGCCGGCGCTGGCGCGCCTCTACGAGATGCAGCGTGGGATGATCAGGCTCGGCAGCCAGTAGAGACAGCCGGGCGGGTCAGACAAACCAGTTGCGCGAGGCGAAGTCCTGGGCGATGATGCGCAGGGCGAGCCGCCCGGTCAGAGGAAACCTCGCGCTGCGGCCGCTCGTCGTGGCCAGCTCCACTGCCAGATAGGCCAGCGCGTCACGCGCGAGCTTGGCCTCTGCAAGGCCGATGCAAAGCTCGATGATCTCGTCGAGCGCCACGTCTTGTGCCGGTCCTGACCCAGGCGAGGGAATCTCGAACTGCTTCGTCCATTCAGTCCCATCCTGGGCCAACGTCACGACCAGCTTGCCCCCGCCGCTGCGAAGCTCATCCAGCCAGTCCCCAGCCAGGTCGATGCGCAGACACAGAGCCGCATCCGAAAACCCGTACCACAGGGCGGTGATTGCCGTCGCGGCGCTGGCGCGTGCCATTGACGACTGGTCGTGATTCGCCAAGACCCGCACGGCCGCACGCCACTCGAAGAAGGTGTCCACCCGGCCGTTCACCACGGGCTGCATCAGGGCGTAAACCTCGCCGACAACCTTCGGCCGCCGCTCGGTGCAGATCGGCACGTACATCTCGTCGGGCACCGGATGCGCGGCCGCCTCGTAGGCGGCGATGAGATGGGCGCGGAACAACTCGTCAAACTGCTCCGACTCCTCCGTCTCGAAGTCGTCGCCGAACCACCAGAACCAGTCCGAGCCTTCGGCGGCGAGCAAGTGGTCCTGGACGCTGCCGCGGCAGACGTCTACGAGCTCGCGGCGTGCACGCGCCAGCCTGCGCCACGCCAGCCGCGTCTCGGGATGGCGCGACCAGATGTTGAAGTTCCCGCCGATCCACGAGCCAGGTGAGACGTGGCTGATCTCCGGCACGTTGCGCTGGGCCAGGATCGCCGAGGGCACCTCGCAGTGCAGCCTCTGTTCAGCGGCGACCCGCTCGAACAGCCTGGCCAGGAAGCTCTCTCCCCCGTCGGGGAATGCCTCCCAGGGGTTCTCGCCGTCGAGAGCGATCGTCACGACAGGTTCCAGCCACAGCGATTGCGTGGCCAGCGCGATAGCCATGTCCACCAGGTGGTTAGCGGCCCGCGCCGGGTTCCACGTTGCGTACTCGAAGCCGATGTTGTCCGACAGGCGCGTGTCGCGGAAGAACACCGCGAGGGACGAGCTCCCGCGCCGCCAGCGCCAGGGGCTAACGTGCGGGAGCTGCTGAGCCTCGCGCGAAGGGAGGTTCTGCTGATCCGTCGCCGCCCACTCCAGGCCGGCGTTGGCGAGCACCTCCAGCGCGGCGTCCGATACCGAGCCCTCGGCAGGCCATGCGCCGCGGGGGGCGCGCCCGAAGGCACGCGAGTAGGCCAGCATCCCGCGCTGCACCTGCTCCGCCGCGTCCTCGGGGTGGGAAAAGGTGGGCAGCGGGTCGTCCTTGTTGTCGTAGCCCAGAACCGCCAGGTCGATGAGCAGCGGCAGAATGGGATGGTGGAACGGCGTGAAGGTCAGCTCGATCTGGCCAGCATCGGCCAGGCTGCGATAGCCCGGCAGTACCTCGGCGGCGAGCTCGCGGTGGATGTCGAGCACCTGGCGTTGGTGCTCGGGGCCGAAGTCCCGCCCCTGTGCGATGAGCTCCCGCACGTCCTTGCGCTGGCCCCCGGCAAAGCCGATCCAGGCCAGGTTGAACCAGACGGCGAGGTCGGTGAGCTCCTGCGCGGTGAAGCGCTCGGCGGCGCCCTCCAGCCCCTCCAGCCGGACGAGGCTCTCCTTCTTCACCAGCAGCTCATAGTAGCGGGGATGGGGGCGGATGAGCGTGCGGCGGTTGCCGGAGAAGAAGTTGCGCAGCGCGAATTGCTGTTCGGACGGGCTGAGCTCGCCTCCCGGTTTCATGGAAAGGGCGGCATAGGAGTCAAGGCTGCCTGCGCACAAATCGCCGAGCTGGTCGAGCAGGATGCCGCTGAAGTTGACCGCGCAACGCGCCTGGGGGTAGCGCTCGAAAACCGCCAGCAGGTCGCGATAGCCCTTCACGGCGTGCAGCCGCACCCACGGCAGCACAGCCTCCCGCAGCCGCGGGTGGCGGTAGTCGGGCTGGTGCAGGTGCCACAGCAGGTTGAGGGTGATCACGAGACCTGCACCTCGATGCCACGGAGGTGCTCAGCCGCCTCCTCCGGCGGAATCGGGTTGATGTAGTAGCCCGTACCCCACTCAAACCCAGCCGTGCGGATCAGCCGCGGGAACATCTCGAGGTGCCAGCAGAAGTAGGCGTCGAGGAATGGGAACTCCTCGGCCACGCCGCTCAGCTCCGTATCGTTCGGCGCAGTGTGAATCAGGAAGTTGTAGGGCGTCTCGCCGAGCGCACCGTACCATTTCGCCAGGCAGACCTTCACGGCCTCAGCCAACCCGCGGAGCTCTTCCGGCGTGATGCGCCGGAAGTCGGAGCACGGGCGCTTGGGCAGGATGTGTATCTCGAAGGGAAAGCTGGATGCGAAGGGGCAAACCGCGAGCATGTGATCGTTCTCGTAGACGATCCGCTCCTGCATCAGCAGTTCCTGGTCGATGATGTCGACGAAGATGCTGCGCCGCTTCAGCTTCCAGTGTGCCCGGGCCCCCTCCAGCTCTTCCATTACCCGCTTAGGTACGATCGGCGTGGCGATAATCTGGCTGTGCGAGTGGCGCAGGCTCGCCCCGGCGCTCTGCCCGTGGTTCTTGAAGACCATTACGTAGGCGAAGCGCTTGTCCCGGGAGAGGTCCTCCACGCGCATGCGGAAGGTGGCGAAGACCTCGACGATGTGCGACAGCGGCAAGTCGCGAAACTGCAGGTAGGGGTCGGGGGAGGAGATGATCACCTCGTGCGCGCCGACGCCGTTCATCCGGTCGTAGAGGCCGTACCCGCGCGGGTCAAGGTCGCCCTCGATGCGCAGGGCGGGGAACTTGTTGGGGATGACCCGCACGGTCCAGCCCGGACTGTTGGGCGCGGAGCCGGCGGGACGCACGGCGTAGATCTCCGGAGGTGTCATGTGCTCGTTGCCGCCGGCGAAGGCGTCGCTGGCCGGGTCGAAACCAGCGTAATGGTCGTACTCCGGCTGGAAGTCGATAGGGCGGTAACTGCGTTCCGTGGAGATGATCACCCAGCGGTTGAGCACAGGGTCCTTGCGCAGTTCTGGCATTGCCTTCCTCGATTGGCCCGCAGCCATGTCGAGTATACAATGCTCCGAGGGAGGCCCCGGTTATGGGAGAACCCGAGATCAAGTTCGGAACGGACGGCTGGCGCGGCATCATCGCCGACGACTTCACCTACGACCGCGTGGCGCTGGTCGGCAGCGCCATCCATGAGCAGATCCGCGAGAGTGGCCGCTCCTCCCAGCCGCTGCTGATCGGCTATGACCGGCGCTTCTCCGCCGAGGGCTACGCCGCCCACCTCGCCTCACACCTAAGCTCGCTGGGCCAGCAGATCGTGCTGCTGAACGAGCCGGCCCCCACGCCGGTGGTGGCCTTCGGCGTGGCCCACCTTAAGACTGCCGGCGCGGTGATGCTCACCGCCAGCCACAACCCGTACTACTACCAGGGGCTGAAGTTCATCCCTTACTTCGCCGGCCCCGCCCTTCCCGAGACGACCGACCGCATTACCGAGCTGATCAGCAGCATCGCGCCGTCGTTCACGCCGCCGCCGCTCGTCCTCGAGTGGGCGGGCGAGCGCGCGGCGCTCAAAGACGCCTACTTCGCCCAGCTGGACACCATCGTAAACGCCAACAGCCTGACCTCCGGCGGGCTCTCCGTGATGTACAACGCCATGCACGGCGTCGGAGCCGGCTACCTCGACAGCTACCTCAAGCGCGCCGGTGTGCCCTGCACGACGATCAACGCCAGCCGCGACGTGTACTTCGGCGCCACGCTGCCCGACCCGAGCCCGGCGAATCTTGTTCCGCTAGCACCGCAGCTCGCCGAGCACGGCTGCCGCCTGCTGTTCGCCACCGACGGCGACGCCGACCGCTTCGGGCTGATCGACACCGAGGGCCGCTACTTCAGCGCGAATCAAGCCCTGCCGCTGCTCGCCGACTTCCTCGTCCGCTACAAGGACATGCGCGGCGATCTGGCGCGCACCGTAGCCACCAGCCACCTCCTCGACGACGTGGCGAAGGAGCATGGCCTGCGCCTGATCGAAACGAAGGTGGGGTTCAAGTACATCGGCGAGTTGCTGCGGCGGGGAGCCCTGATTGGCGGCGAGGAGTCGGGCGGGATCAGCGTGGCCGGCCATGTGCCCGAGAAGGACGGCATCCTCGCCTGCCTGCTGATGCTCGAACTCGCCGCGACCACGGGTGAGACGCTGCACGCGCTGCTCAAGGAGATGCACAGGCGCCTCGGACCTCGCGCCTACGTGCGGGTCGACCAGGAGCTGAGCGAGGAGCAGAAACGTAAGCTGTTCAGCGCGCTGCGCACCTACGATGAGCCGAAGTTCGCGGGCCGGCGCATCGCCTCGCGCAACGACTCCGACGGCGTGAAACTCATCTTCGACGACGGCAGTTGGGTGCTGATGCGCGCCAGCGGGACGGAGCCTCTCGTGCGCATCTACATCGAGGTGACCAGCCCGGAGACGCTCACTAAGCTGCGCGGCCACGTCCTCGACGCGGTCAAGTCCCTCGCCGAATGAGGCTACTGGCCACGCAGCGCCACGCGCAACGTGCAGTTCCCGCCGGCCAGCCGGTTGTAGCACACCGCGGGAACGCCGGCGGCATCGAAGGCCAGGTCTACCAGCGCCGTCTGTCCCGCCCCGGGCAGGTCACCCGTCAGAGCTGACACGTCCTCGACCGTCCACGCGCTACCGCTCCACCACGCATACTTGACGCGCAGGTGCGCCCCGTCGCAGTGCAGGTAGGCGATAGCCGGAGTGCCGTCGGGGGCGTAGGCAATCTGACTCGCCCTGCCAACCCACTGTCCGCTGCCTGACGCAATCGAATCGACGACATCCGGGGGAGACGGCACCAGCGATGAATCGAGCTGCACATAGCACAGCTCCTCGGCGCCACCATGCAGGCGGCTGTAGCTCAGGCCAGCCAAGGCGCCGATCCCCGCCGGGTTGAACGCCAGGGAGCACATACCGTCAGCGTCAGCCGCGTTGAACAGCTGGTCCCAGGTCGTCGGCGCGGAGCGGTAGCGCAGAAACGCCGCGCCGTAGCACACCGCCAGGTTCGTCGCCGACGGCCTAAAGCGCAGGTGCGGCGTGAGCCAGCCCGGCCCAAAGTGGCGCGTGAGCGAGATCTGCGGCGCCATCAAGTCGCTTAAGTCCCACAGCCGGTAGTGCATGTCATTCGCAGGCTCGGTGGGCGAATTGGCGTTGACCACCTGCGTGGCCATGCCGTACTTGCCGGTCCCCGGCTCGCTGTCGATGCTGGTGTACTCCGCCCCGTCAAGCGTGGACTGGACGCGGTAGTTCAGCCACACCGGGCCGTTGCCCACATCGGCCAGCAGGCTCAGCCCCGCCTCGGAGTTGGCCGCGCCCGAGGCGATGCCGACGTAGCTCATGCTCACGCGCGGCAGCCCGTCCACCGGGTCGGTCTTCACGTCGAGCCACCGCCCCTTGCCGTCCGGCTGCGGGTCGATCGTGCTGAACACCCAGTTCGCCACGACTCCAAAGCCCTGCGCACGGTCGCAGACGGCGAACTTGGGCATCCCGCTGGCGTGGTCAGCGTAGACCACGAGCGGGTTGCCGGACAGCGAGAAGTCGACGGCCGGCGTCCACCCGGCATTGGGACCTGCGTCCAGCTCGACTTCCTGCCATAGCTGCCGGTCCAGCTCAAGCCCCACCCGCTCCACGTGCACGCCCTGCCCTGCCGTCACAAGCACGAAGACGTAGGCGCTCCCGTCGTCCTTGCGGTAGGGCGCGGTCTCGCTCAGTGAGCGCTGGTACAACGCGGACGTGACGCGGCCAAGTACCTCCCAGCGGTTGCGGGAGTAGTCGGCGATGCCCACCCAGTAGCCGGGAAGCGGACCGCTGAACGCACTGTTTGACGTCTCGACGAGCACCCTGTTGATCGTGTCCAGCGCGCCGATGCCCTGCAGGCGATACACCGCCCAGCTGCTGCCACCGCTGCCGTTGAGCAACTTCGCCGTGCCGACATCTGAGGTGTTGGCGCTCGCGCTGTAGCTCGCCTGGCCGTCCACCCACGAATCCTGGATTGTCGCCGCCTTCTTCGATGGGGAGCTGCTCGGAGACCGCTGCCCCACGGCGCCCGCAGCCAACCGCCCAGGCATGAGCGCGGCAAGGCGGGAATCTGCGCTCACTGCGCCCGCCAGCACCGCCGTCTCGTGCTCGGCAGTAGGGGCGGCAGCCGGGCTGGGCTCCGCGGAAACGCTGCTGGCCTGCTGCAGAGGGTGCGCAGCACAGGACATCAGCGCGATCGCCGCAACGGCTGCGGCCAATCTGAGAACGAGTCTCACCGTTTCGGCCTTAGTGATGCGCATAGACCACGCGACCTGACATGGTTGATTCTACCCAACAGCGGGGTGCGGCCGCACCCTACAGCAGAATCTGCCCCGGTTAGAATACGCGCGGTGTACTGCGCGATTGAGACGAGCTTCGACGAGGCGGGCATCGCCGTCTGCAGCGCGGCGGGCACAGTGCTCTTCTCGGTGCTCTCCAGCCAGGTGGAGCTGCATGCGCCCTACGGCGGGTGCGTGCCCGAGCTCGCCGCGCGCACGCATCTCTCCGACCTTCCCCAGCTCTGGCGACGCATGCCGCACGAGCTACAGTCTGGACTGCGGTACATGGGGGTCACCGCCGGCCCGGGCCTACCCGGCTGCCTGCTGGCGGGCGTCAACTTCGCTCGCGGGGTTGCCACCACCCTGCGCCTGCCGCTCTACGGCTTGAACCACCTCACCGGCCACGTCTTCAGCCCGTTCATCCCGCCTCGCGCGGAGGACGGCCAGCACGCCACTCCCGCGCTGGAGTTCCCGCACCTCGCGCTGCTAGTCTCCGGCGGGCACACTGAGCTGTACCTCGTGGAGACCCTCACGCGGATTGCGCTGCTCGGCCAGACGCTGGACGACGCTGTGGGCGAGCTCCTCGACAAGGTCTCGGCAATGCTCGGCTACGGCTACCCGGGGGGGGCGCGGCTCGAGGAGCTGGCGCGCTTCTACCCCGGCATCACGTCCGACGCCCGCTACGACGGGCGGTTCCGGCTCCCCGTGCCGATGCGCGGCAGCGGGGACCTAAACTTCAGCTACAGCGGGCTGAAGACGGCCGTGGTGCGCATCGCCCGCGCCGGGGGCGACGGCTCCCAGCTCACGCTGGCGGAGGAGGAGCACCCGTCACTGCTCGCTGCACTCTTCGCCGCCGTGGCTGAGTCGCTGTGGATCAAGGTGGCGGCTGCGCTGGGGCAGCATCCTGTGGAGTTGGTCACGGTTTCCGGCGGAGTGGCGATCAACGGCTTCATCCGGGAGCGCTTCCAAGCTGAGGCGCAGCGCCGCAGTCTGCGCCTGGCCTTCCCCGCCCCCGAGCACTGCCTGGACAACGCCGAGATGATAGCCTGGCTGCTCAGGTTGTACGTCGACGCGGGCATCCCACCCGCGCCGTTCGATGCCGACGGCAACTGGAATCCGGGGCAGCCGAAGTGAGCACCGGGATGCGCCAGCGCCTGCGGATGCGGTACAAGAAGGACGATGTGCTGATGTACATCTCGCACCGCGACCTGTTGCGCTACGTCATGCGGTTGCTGCGACGCGCGGAGGTGCCGGCGGCGCTGAGCGGCAGATTCTCGCCCAAGCCTCGCGTGAGCTTCGGCCCGGCCCTGCCGCTGGGCGTGAGCGCGGAGAATGAGCTGCTGGACATCGAGCTCGCCGACGGCGTGCAGTGGGACGGCGGCGCTCTCACCGACACCGCGCGCAGGCTGGCCGAGGCCGCATCGCCGCGCGACTTCCTTGCAGGGCTTGCAGTGCTCGCGCCAGGCGCCCCGGGCATCGCCAACCTCGCCGTCGCCGCCCGTTATCATCTATACGTGCAGGGCAGTCCAGAGGCGGCGATCACATGCCTCACCGAGGGGAGCCTGGTGCACTGCGGCAGAAGTGGCGCGACGCGCGACCTGCGTGAAGCGATGCTTTCCTATCACGCCCAGGGCGACGTACTCGAGGTGGACGGCAGAGTGGGCGGCGGGGCCAACCTCAATGTGCTGGACCTCGCTAGTTGCCTTACCTCGCTCAGCGCGGTGACCATCGCGCGCTGCCACCGCTTTGCATTGCTGGACGCACAAGGACGGCTGCTATGACCGGGCCGGTCGTGTTCGCGGACCGCGCGGAGGCCGGGCGCAGGCTGGGCCAGCTGGTCCGCGACCGCCTGGCGCCTCCGCCAGGCACGCTCGTGCTGGGCCTGGTGCGCGGCGGCGCGGTCACTGCCTGCCACCTGGCTTCCGCCGCGGGCCTGCAATGGGACATCCTCATCGTGCGCAAGATCGGCGCGCCGCACCAGCCGGAGTATGCGGCAGGCGCCTACGCCGAAGGCGGGGCGTACTTCCTCAACGACGAGGCTGTGCAGTACCTGAACCTTAGCCAAGCGTGGATCGACCGGGCGGTTCAGCGCGCCGCCGCGGAGTGCCGTGAGCTGCAGCGTGAGCTGCGCGGCAGCGAGGATGCGCCGGATCTGCGCGACCGCGACATCATCCTCACCGACGACGGCATGGCGACCGGCCTGACGATGCACGCCGCGATCGAGACCTCGCGCCGCGCGGGTGCGGCAAGCGTCTCGGTGGCAATCCCCGTGCTGGCCCGCGACGCCCTGCTGATGCTCGAAGACGCGCGCGTCCGGCACTGCTACACCGCCTGCCCGCCGTCGTTCCACGCCGTAGGCCAGTTCTACGTGGACTTCTCCCCGGTGACCAGCGACGAGGTGCGGGAGCTGCTTGCCAGCCGCGGCGGCAGTTGACGCAGGCGGAGCGCTGGCCTCAGAGCCCGATGGTGCAGCTGCGCGCCCAGTCAATCAGCACACCGGGCAACACGCCGAAGAGCAAGGTCAACACGACTGTTACCAGTGCGGGGATAGCATAGGCACCTGACATGCGCGGTGGCTTGAGCTCCACCGCCCCCGGAACGCGCGGCTGCATGTACATCGCCATCACGAAGCGCAAGTAGTAGTACACACCCACGACGCTGTTGAGGACCGCCAGGATGACGAGGGCGTAGAGGCCCGCGTGCCACGCGTCGGCGAAGACGAGGAGCTTGCCGATGAACCCGGCGGTAAGCGGGAAGCCCGCCAGGCTTAGCATCAGGATGACCAGCGCAATCGCCGTGCCCGGAGTGCGGCGGGAGAGATCGTACATTTCGTCGAGATAGACGTCGTCCTGCTCCGGGGGAGCGAGGTAGCTGATCATGGCGAAGGCTCCCATCGCGGCCAGCCCATAGGCAGCGAGGTACACGAGGATGCTGGCTGACACCTCCGGTCCGGCGACACAGAGGCCCACCGCAAGATAGCCAGTGTGGGCGATGGCCGAGTACGCCAGCAAGCGCTTGGCGCTCATCTGGTGGAGCGCGAACAGATTGCCCACCAGCATGGACAGCACGGCGAAGACCGCCAGCGCCGCCCGCCAGTAGGAGACGTCGGCGTGCGTCGCCGCCTCCACGAAGAAGCGCAGCGCCGCGGCGAAGGTGGCCACCTTGACGCCCACCGCCATGTAGCCCGTTAGCGGCGTCGGCGCGCCCTGATACACGTCAGGGACCCAGGCGTGGAACGGAGCCAGCGCGAGCTTGAAACACAGGCCGACACCGACAAGCGCGACGCCCACGATGAATATCGGAGGCTCGGGCGCCTTGACCATATAGTCGGCGATCGCCGCGTAGTTCAGATGGCCGCTCATCCCGTAAATCAGCGCCGCGCCGTAGATGAAGAACCCGCTGGCAAACGCCCCGAGCAGGAAGTACTTCAGCGCCGCCTCACGGCTGCCGGACCGCGTCTCGTCAAGCCCGCACAGCACGTAAAGCGGTAGCGAGAGGATCTCGATGGCGATAAAGGTGACAAGCAGGTCGCGGCTCATCCCGAGCAGCATCATCCCGATCGCGGATATCGTGAGCAGCGGGAAGATCTCCGACCGGTATAGCCGGCTGCGCCTCAGATGAGGCAGCAGCAGCAGCGCGACGTAAGCAAGCACAAGGCACGCGCCGATCACGATGAACAGGGCGAAGTGGTCGGCGACCAGCGCCGCCCCCTTCCAGGTCAGGATGGGCGCTTGCCCCGGTGCCATCATGTGCTGCGGCAGCTGCGACGGCGGGCCGTGCGCGATGAACGCCTTTCCCACCACCGGCAACCCGGCCAAGTTCACACGATTCCACAGCCACAGGCTGTAGGCGAACGCCACTCCCGAACCCACCAGCGTCAACACCACGCTCCCCGTGAGCCCCAGCCCCCGGCGCCCGCGAGTGCACACACGCAGCACGACATCGGCGAGGACGAGGATCAAGGCGAGTGCGGTGAGAATGATCACCGGACCCAGCACCTGCAGATCCTGCACTCCGAGAGAGCCCGCGCCCGTCACTGCACACCTCCTGTCGGCCCAAGCATGGCCAGGGCACCGGGCAAGCCGTCAGGCAACTGCGTCAGCGCATTCCCAGCCGTGGCCTGCTCCACCTGCTGCATCTGCGCGACGGTCCGTTGGCTGTCGGGCGTTGTCCGGCCGAGGAGCAGCGTCGGGAAGAGGCCGATGAACAGCGCCATCACGGCCAACGGCAGCACGGCCCAGACCTCCCGCGGGTTTAGGTCCCTCAGCCGTCGGTTCTCCTCGTGCGTGATGTCGCCGAAGAACATCCGGCGGAAGACGTAGAGCAGGTACACCGCGGCGAGGATCACCCCCGTTGTGGCGATGAGCGTCATCAGCCAGTTGACCTGGAAGCTACCGATGAGGATGAGGAACTCGCCGACGAAGCCGTTCAGCCCCGGCAGGCCGACGGACGACAGCATGAGTATCAGGAAGAAGTTGTAGTACACGGGCATCACCGCCGCCAGCCCGCCGAAGTCGGTGATGAGCCGCGTGTGGCGCCGGTCGTAGATGAACCCGACGAGCATGAACAGCGCCCCCGTGCTGATCCCGTGGTTCACCATCTGCAGGATCGCGCCGTCCACCGCCTGCTGGTTGAAGCTGAACAGCCCGAGCATGACGAAGCCGAGGTGGGCTACCGAGCTGTAGGCCACGAGGCGCTTCACGTCCACCTGCACCGCGGCGACCAGCGCGCCGTAGATGATCCCGACGACCGCCAGCGCCATGATGACGTCGCGCATCGTGAAGGTGACCTCGCCCAGGCGGAACTCCTGAAAGCAGGCGCCGGGGAAGAACGGGATCGCCAAACGAAGGAAGCCGTAGGTTCCCATTTTCAGCAGGACGCCGGCAAGGATGATCGAGCCCGCCGTTGGAGCCTCGGTGTGCGCGTCGGGCAGCCAGGTGTGGAACGGGAACAGCGGCACCTTGATGGCGAAGGCGAGCGAGAATGCGAGGAAGCACCACATCGCCGTCGCGGGGCCCAAAGGCATGCCTACGAAATTAGAGAACTCGAAGCTCGGCCGCACCCCGAGGCTCACGTTGCCGCTCTGCAGCCACAGCTCGATGATTGCGACGAGCATCAGGATCGAGCCGACCATCGTGAACAGCACGAACTTCGTGGTGGCGTACAGGCGCTGCTTGCCGCCCCAGACGCCGATGATGAAGTACATCGGGATGAGCACGGCTTCCCAAAAGAGGAAGAACAGCAGCAGGTCCTGGGCGAGAAACACGCCGGTGATCGCCGTCTCCAGGAACAGCATGCAGGCGTAGTACGCCTTCTCCTGTTTCGTAATCACGCCGATGCTCGCCAGGATCGCCAGCGGGAAGAGGAACGCGTTGAGCAGGACCAGCCATAGGCTGATGCCGTCCACGCCCATGAGGTACTGCGCGCCGAGCTGGGGAATCCACGGGATCCGAATGACAAACTGAAGCCCTGCGCCCGGAACGAAGCCCGCGAGAATGTACAGCCCCGCCAGAAACGTGAGCACGCTTGCCGCAAACGCTCCCCAGCGCACCGCGCGCAGATACTCCTTCCCCCCCGGCAGCAGCAGGATGACCACCGCCCCCACCAGGGGTAGGAATGTCACGATTGAGAGTATGTTGTCAGCAAGCACAAACAACCCCTACTTGAACAGGTTGAACACGATGAACAGCACGGCTCCCAGCAGCATGTACAAGGCGTAGTTGCGGACGAAGCCCGTCTGCAGCGGACGGATCAGCTGTCCGATTGCGCCCAGCACCCACGCCACGCCGTTGACGATTCCGTCCACGACCTTGAGATCGAAGAACCGCCAGCAGGTGTAGGCGAAAGCCGTGCCCGGAATGACGATTGCATGGTGGTAAATCTCGTCGAAGTACCACTTATTGAAGCTGAGCAAATAGAGCGGGCGCAGCCGCTGTTTCAGCCCTTCCGTGACGCCAAAGCGCCTCGTATACATCGGCAGCGCCAACACGAACAAGCCGATCAGCCCCACGAGAACGCTCAGGACGGCGAACGCCACCTCTGTGGCCATCGTGCTGCCCAGCGTGATGAACGCCTGGTGGACCTCTTCCCCATGCTCGGCAGGCACGCCCGCAACGGCCCCGCCGACCTCAGCCGGGGCGGCAGCGGCCATCGCCGTGCTGGGGGCCAGGAACGGCTCGATCACGTTGAACCCGCCCAGCCACTTCGGCATGCCGAGGAACCCCGCCACGCACGCGAGCCCCGCCAGCACCGCCAGCGGCATGACCATCGCCGGCCGCGACTCGTGCGGGTGCTTGTGATGCTCGACGTACTGCGCTGTCCAGCGCGGCTTGCCGAGGAACGTCTTGAACGTCACGCGGCCCATGTAGAACGCCGTCATGAACGCCGTGATCAGGGCCAGCGCCCATAGCCAGCCTGCCGCCGGGCCGAACTGCCCCTGCCAGACCGCCACGCGCCAGAGGATCTCGTCCTTGCTGAAGAAGCCGGCGAGCGGCGGGATGCCGGATATCGCCAGCGTGCTGATCACGAACGTCGCGTACGTCCACGGCATGTACTTCGCCAGTCCGCCCATTACGCGCGTGTCCTGCTCGTCGTGCATGCCGTGGATCACGCTGCCGCTGCAAAGGAACAGGCAGGCCTTGAAGAAGGCGTGCGTGACCACGTGGAAGATCGCCACCCAATAAGCGCCGACGCCGCAGGCGAGGAACATGAAGCCGAGCTGGCTCACCGTGGAGTAGGCCAGCACGCGCTTGATGTCGTTCTGCGTAAGCGCGATGCTCGCCGAGACAAACGCCGTGGCCACGCCGATCAGTGCCACGACGAACCCCGCCGTGGGGGCCGCGGTGAACACCGGGTTGAGCCGGGCGACCATGTACACGCCGGCGGTGACCATCGTGGCGGCGTGGATCAGCGCGGAGACGGGCGTGGGGCCGGCCATCGCGTCCGGCAGCCAGATGTGCAGCGGCATCTGGGCGCTCTTGCCGATCGCGCCGAGGAACAGGAACAGCGCAATCGCCAGCGGCACCCAGCTATCCACCCCGCTGAAAACCACCGGCGCGGCGCGGAAGATGTCAACGAAGTTCAGCGTGCCGAAGTAGCTAAACAGCATAAACATGCCGATCAGCATGCCGAAGTCGCCGATGCGGTTGACGATGAACGCCTTCATCCCGCAGTTGGCGTTGTACATGTTGCGGTACCAGAAGCCGATGAGCAGGTAGCTGCACAGGCCGACGCCCTCCCAGCCAACGAACATCACGATGCCGTTGCCGCCCAGTGAGAGGATCAGCATCATCGCCACGAACAGGTTCAGGTAGGAGAAGAAGCGGCTGTAGCCCTCGTCGTGGGCCATGTAGCCCGTGCTGTAGATGTGGATCAGGAAGCTCACGCCGGTGACGAACAGCAGCATCACGACGCTGAGTGGGTCGACCAGCAGCACGAAGTCGAGCTTCAGCTCGGCGACGTGGATCCACGGCCAAAGCGTCACCTGGTAGAACGGAGAGTCGCGCAGCGTCAGCACCTGCGTGCTGTAGTCCCACCAGGTGAGAATCGCGACGAGGAAGCTCAGACCCAGGGCGGTGCAGCCGATGACGCCGCTCACCAGCTTGCTGCGCATGTAGCGGCCAAAGAGGCCGTTGACCGCCGCCCCGATCAGGGGGAACGCAATCGCCAGCCAGACGTAGTTCAGCATCCCCTAACCTCGCAGTAGATTGATCTCGTCCACATCAACGCGCGTCCGCCGCTTGAACAGCGCGACGATAATCGCCAGCCCGATGGCCACCTCCGCCGCCGCAATGGCGATCACGATGAACGCGTACACCTGGCCGTCGTAGGTCAGCCAGTTCTCCGAGTACTGGTGCCGGTTGAACGCGATGAGCGCCAGGTTCGCGGCGTTGAGCATGAGCTCGATGCACATGAAGATCACCACCGGGTGGCGGTGCACCATCACGCCCAGCACGCCCATCGTGAAGAGCACGCCGGAGAGGATCAGGCTGTTGCAGACTACGGCGGCCATACCCCTGCCTCCACATTGCTTGCCATGCCCCTAGCCCTCCCCGCCCGCCTGGCGGTCATGCACGACGGGCGCATGCTCCCGACCACGCTCGCGACCCTCGCTCGCCACGTCGCGGGCGATCATCACCGCGCCAAGCAGAGCGGCAAGCAGCAGCAGCGAGGTCAGCTCGAAGGGTAGGACCTGCCAGGTGAACAGCCACTTGCCGAGCTCCACCGGCTGGCCGAGAGGCGGCACCGCCGCTCCCTGCTCCTCGCCTGCGGGCGCTTGCGCCGCAGCGCTCGGCGGCTGCTCGGGCTCCATCGACGGGACGATCGCGCCGTTGCCCAGTCCCCACATCAGCAGCAGCAGGAGCACGACGGCGAGGATGCCGCCCAGCGTCAGTTGGCCGGCCAGCGGAGGCCGCAGCCACTGGCGTGCGCGAGGCGCCATGAAGAACATGATCACGAACAGAAACAGCACCATGATCGCCCCGGCGTAGACGATCATCTGAATCGCGAACAGCACCGGGGCGGAGAGGATGAGGTAGATCACCGCCAGCGCGACGAAGTTGCCCACCAGCCACAGCGCGCTGTGCACGGGGTTCTTCGCGCTGAGCATGGCTACGGCGCAGCCCACGGCCACCGCCGCCATCAACCACCAACCTGTGTTCTCCAAGGTCATCGGAACCTACCAGTGGAACTCCCGGTCAAGGAGGTCCTCCTTGTGATAGATGAACTTGTTCGGCTCGCGCCGCGAGTCATCCGCCAGCTCGTAGTCGTGCTTCATCACGATCGCCTCTGTCGGGCACGCCTCAACGCACATCCCGCAGAAGATGCAGCGCAGCATGTCCATGTCGTAGACCAGCGCATAGCGCTCGCCGGGGCTATAGCGCTCCTCCTCGGTGTTCTCGGCGGCGACGACGGTGATCACCTCCGCCGGGCACGCCGCCGCGCACAGCGCGCAGCCGATGCACCGCTCCAGCCCCTTGTAGGGCCCCTCGGTGTAGCGCTCCAGGCGGTGCAGCCCGCGGAAGCGTTCAGCCATCCGCGCCTTGCGCTTCGGGTACTGCACAGTCATCGTGTTGCGGCCACCCACCGCGCCGGCGAATTGCCTCAGCGTGATCCCCAGACCGACGAGCAGCGCACGCGGCTGTAGGCTAGTGCGGGACATACATGCTCACCTCACGCACAGTCTGCCCTACCTCCGACGCAGGCAACAACACCATGATTATCGCCGTCAGCATCACCAGCGCCAGGCCGGCGGGCAGCATCACCTGCCAGCCAAAGCGCATCAGCTGGTCATAGCGGAAGCGCGGGAACGTCGCCCGTACCCACATGAACAGGAAAATGACTAGCGCCACCTTCACGCTGAACGTCAGCACCGTGGACAACCCCATGGGCGAGACGCTGAGCACCGCCCACCACTGCTGCGGCAGGCCCAAGAGGGCGGGCGGGCCCCAGGCAACGATAGTATGCCCTGCGAGCGCCCTGGCGATCAGCCCCACCCAGTTGGTCAGGTCCACGCCGCCCACCGACGGCAACATGTAGCCGCCAAGGAACATGCTCACCACGACGCTCGACATCGCGCAGAGCGCCATGTACTCGCCCATGGGGAACATCGCGTACTTGATCGAGCTGTACTCGGTGAAGTACCCGGCGACAATCTCGCTCTCGCCCTCTGGCAGGTCGAAGGGGGCGCGCCCGGTCTCGGCGCAGGCCGCGACGAGGAATAGCAGCGCCGCCGGGGCGAGCACAAACAGGTACGCCCAGTGCCAGTGCGGGCTGCGGTAGATCCCGGCGATGTCCACCAGGTTCAGGCTGCCCACGATCATCACCGGGACGAGCAGCGCCAGCCCGAGCGCCAGCTCATAGCTGATCACCTGGGCGCAAGCGCGCATGCTGCCGAGGAATGAGTAACGGTTCTGGCTCGACCAGCCGGCGAGGATGATCCCGTAAGCGCCCAGGCTGGACAGACCGAGGAAGATCAGCACCGCGACGGACACGTTGCACAGCCACACGCCCTGGCCCATCGGCACCAGGCTGAACATCGTGAACCCGGCGGCGACGGCGATTATCGGGGCCAGGAAGTACAGCACCTTGTCGGACTTGGCCGGGACCATCTCCTGCTTGAGAATCGCCTTCACGCCGTCGGCGATCGGCTGGAACAGCCCCCACGGCCCCACGCGGTTCGGACCCACCCGCCACTGGAACCACGAAAGCACGCGCCGCTCAACGTAGGTGAGATAGGCGAACGCCGTCAGCGACACCAGGAGCAGGATCAGCGCCCGGATGATCAACAGCATGAGCTCTGGTGACATCGCCTAACTCCCACCACCATGCATCGCAACTCCCGCGCCTACGGAGACACCGGCGAACGCGTTGGCCGGGCCGCTCAGGCAGTAGTCGTTTACTACGACGCTCCCGGGTAGGACCCAGCGCGCGGCTTTCACCGGCAGGCGGTATGGCCCGCCCTCACCACTGAACTCCAGCTCATCGCCCTCCGCCAGACCCAAGCGCGCCATGTCATCGGGGTGGACGAAGGCGAAGAACGGCAGGGTTACTCGCTCGAACACCGGGCTGAACCTGATCTCCGGGCGGTCGTTGTACAGGAACCGCTTGGGCACGATTCTCAGCTCTCCTGTCGGCACAGCCGCTTCGGCCGGCAGAGCCCGCTGCTCTGCAAGCTCCGGCGTTTCGCCGGCCAGGCTGAGCCGCCACGATACGCCTTCCTTAGGGAACTCAGCGAACTGCTCTCCCGGGTATCCCGGCAGCACACTCCCCAGCTCTTCTGCCAGCTCGGGGATCGTCTCGCCGACGCCCTCGGCACCCATCCCCGCCGCGAGGCGATTCAGCACGTCGAGCAGCGACGGCGCCAGGGTGTCGAGCGCACCGGCGCAGCGCTTCTGCACGCGCCACTCCAGGCTGACCACCGTGCCCTCGCGGTGCGCCCAGGTCCCGAGAGGCAGGTGCACCAACGCCCGCTCGGCCGTCGGCTGGCGGAATGGCCCAACGTAGACCACGGCGCAGTTCGCCAACGCCTTCCCTACCAAGGCGCGGTCTGGATAGAGCGATAGCGGGTCGGCATCAACGATCAGCAGCGCCTTGAGCCGTCCTTCGGCCGCCGCGGCGAGCACGGTCTTGAGCCCGCCGACGGGCTCCCGCACCCACTCGATTGCGCGGCCGGTGATGCGCCCAAGGTGGCCCACTGCTAGCGCGCCAGCCGAGTTGACCGACGAGTACACCGCGTTCAGATAGACGCCCACAGCCTGGGGGTTCGCTTGGGCCACGGCCCGGCGCAGACTCGCCAGCGCCCGCACCAGCTCGCCCGCGTCGGCGCTGCGCCACACCTCGTCGCCATAGAGGATTGCGCAGTCCTCGCCTACGCCGCGCAGCTCATTCGCCAGCGGCTTCAGCTCGAGCGGCGCTTCCCCCTGGCCCGTCAGGTGGTTGGCCAGCCCCCGCACGACGCGCAGCAGGTCGCCGTACGGATATAGATGAGTCCGCGCGGCGAAACGATCCGTATCGCTGCCACATGCCCGGGCGGTCAGCAGCTTCACCCATCCGCGGCGCGCTGCGACGTCCAGCCTCAGTCCGAGCGACGGGGCTTCCTCGAACAGGTCCGCGCCCAGGACCAGCACTGTCGACGCTGCCAGGATGTCGCTGATCGGCGCGTGATCCCCAAGCAGGCTGGCGAGTGCCGCATCGTCCGCGCCATTCGGCCCCAGCAGCTCCTCGCCGAAGTGGTAGTACGCGGTGTCCAGCAGCTCGCCGCAGAACAGCTTGAGCGCAAGGTACTCCTCGGTGTTCAGGCCGCCGCCGGCGATCACGCCGATGCTGTCCCGCCCATGGGTATCACGCACTTCCACCAGCTTCGCCGCGGCCAGCTCCTCGCCGCGGGTGCGCGACATGATCTGCTCAGTGCCGCCCTCGCGCACGATAGCGCGCGTCACTCGCCGTTCGTCGTCCACGCTCTCGAAGCTGAAGCGCGTCGCATCATCGATCAGCCCGTCCTCCACCTCCGGGTTGTCCCGCGGGATGAGCCGCGCCACCTCTCCCAGCCGACCGCAGACCCAGATGTTCGCGCCCACGCTGTCCAGGCTGCCCACCGACGCCCGCAGCTCCTGCTCCCAGGGGCGCCCCATGAAGCGGTAGCTGCGCGCGGTGAGCGCTCCCACGGGGCACATATCAATTGTGTTGCCGGTAAAGCGCGGCGCTTCGCCCGCCACCGGGAAGCCCTCGATGCGCGTCTCGGCGGCGCGGTCGACGAACTTCAGCAGGTGGCTGCCGTCGATGTCCTCGCCGAAGTGCACGCAGCGCTTGCACTGGATGCAGCGCTTGTAGTTGATGCGGATGAACTCGTTGATGATCGCGTCGGGGCGGACGCGCTTCTCCTCGACGTAGCGCCCCTGCGCCCAGCCGTGGTCGTTCACCTGGTCCTGCAGCATGCACTCGCCGCCCTTGTCGCACACCGGGCACTCCAGCGGGTGGTTGATCAGGTGGAACTCCAGCTGTTCCTGGCGCACCTTGATCACCTGCGGGTCGCGGGTGAGCACCTTCATCCCGTCGGCGGGCTTGGTGGAGCAGGCGGTCTGCAGCTTGGGCATCATCCTGCCGCCGAGCTCGATCTTCACCAGGCACATGCGGCAGCCGCCGAAGGGCTCCAGCCACTTGTGCGAGCAGAAGTGCGGGATGTCGTAGCCCAGCTCGCGCGCCGTCCAGAGCAGGTACTGATCGGCGGGCACCTCGTAGGGCGTGCCGTCAATCTCGATGCTCACCAGCCTGATGGGTTTCTTCGCCATGCTAGGACGCCTCAGCCATCGCAGATTCCCCGCCTCCCGCAACGACGACGCTCTTCTCCACCCAGCGCTCGTAGTCCTCGCGGAAGCGCTCCACCGCGCTCTTCACCGGCCAGGCCGCGGCGTCCCCCAGGGGGCAGAAGCACTTCGCGTCCATGCCCAGGGTGATGTCGTGCAGCAGGTCGATGTCCTCGCTGCGCCCGCCGCCACAGAGGATGCGCTCATGGATCTGCAGCATCCAGCGTGTGCCCTCGCGGCACGGCGTGCACTTCCCGCAGCTCTCGTGCGTGTAGAAGTGGCAGAAGTTGCGCATCACGCGCACCATGTCCACGCTGTCGTCGAGCACGATCATCGCCGCGCTGCCCAGCATCGAGCCCGCCGCCGCGAGGCTCTCGTAGTCGTAGGGCGTGTCCGCCTTGTCGGCACGCAGCACGGGGCAGCTCGACCCGCCGGGAATGATCGCCTTCAGCCTGCGTCCCGGCATGAGCCCGCCGGCAAGCTCGTTGATGATCACGCTCATCGGCACGCCGTACTCGATCTCCCACCAGCCGGGGTTGCGCACGCAGCCCGACACGCTCACGGCCTTGATCCCCGGCGACTTCTCCGTCCCCCGCGCCTTAAACCACTCTACGCCGGCGTCGAAGATCGCCGGCACGGTGGCCACCGTCTCCACGTTGTTGATCACCGTCGGCCGCCGCCACAGCCCCTCCACCGCCGGGAACGGCGGCTTCATCCGCGGATGCCCGCGCTCGCCCATCAGCGAGCTGAGCAGCGCCGTCTCCTCGCCGCAGATGTACGCCCCGGCGCCCGTGTGCACCTGGAAGTGCAGCGGGTAGTCCACGCCGAGGGGCCGCTCGCCGAGGATGCCCGCAGTGTACGCCTCGCGCACCGCGTCCTCGAGCAGGCGGATAGAGTCGTAGAACTCGCCGCGGATGTAGCAGTACGCGTCGTGACCGCCGAAGGCATAGCAGGCGATCATCGCGCCCTCGATCAGCCGGTGCGGCGCGGCCTCCATGATGAAGCGGTCCTTGAACGTCCCCGGCTCGCCCTCGTCGGCGTTGATCACCAGATACTTCGGCCCGGGGCTGTCCTTGGGCACGAAGCTCCACTTCAGCCCGGCGGGGAACGCCGCGCCGCCCTTGCCGCGCAGCCCGGCAGCCTTGACCGCGTCGATCACCTCGGCGGGCTGCATGCTCTTCAGCACGCGCTCCGCCGCGCGATAGCCGCCCGGCTGGCCCTCCGGCACGTAGCGCGCCTTGCCCTGGTAGTCCGCGAGCGCGCGGATGCCCAGCTCCAGGTCGAGCGTCGTCACCGGCGTGATGCACTCATGCCGGATCCCGTTCTGCAGGTACGGTTTGCCCTTCGCCATTCTCGCTAGCTCCCCAGCGCTCGCTGCAGCTCTGCGTGCAGCTTGGGGTTTCTCTCCTTCACACCTACGAGCTTGCCCTGGCCGTCATGGACCAGCCACTCGCCGTCCTTGCGCTCAGCCCACGCCGCGTACTGGTTGTTCGTGGTGACGATCCATACCCAGCGCCGCTCGTCCGGCGGATTCAGCTTCTCCTCCACGCGCACCAGCCGCTCGCGCAGGGCGTCCTCCGTCCCCGCCGCCAGGTCACCGAGCATCGCGTCGAACAACTCCACCGTCAGGTTGTTGCACCACGCCGCACTGAACTCCGGCCCGGGCTTGAGCACCTGCACGCTCGGCGCGTTGTGGCAGTCGCAGAGGCACTCCACGTACTCGATGGTGAACATCCCCTCCCCCGCCACCTCGCCGCGACGCCCGCCGTACTTCTTCTCGAAGTGCGCCATCAGCTCCCGCGCCCCGGCGTGCTCGCAGTTCCACGTGCAGCACACGCCGATGAAGTACTTGCCGAGCGGGCGCTCATAGAGCATCGCGTAGAAGCTCACCACGCTCTGCACCTCGGCGTAGGGCAGGCCGGTCTCCGCCGCCACCGCCGCGCTGACCTCCGGCGTCACACAGCCGTAGTACTTCTGGCACTCCATCAGCGCCGGCACCAGCACCGCCCGCGGCGTCGGATAGCGCGGGATGTTGGCCGAGATGAACTGCCGGATGCTGTCCGGCAGCTTCGCCGCTCTCACGTCCACCAGCGCCATCAGCTCTCCCCCGCCGGCGGCACCTGCGCCAGGCGCTGCACGTCGACCTGCGCTTCCACGTCGCGCTGGAACTCCTCGCTGGCGAAGGCCGCGGCGATGTTGTCGTGCGGGATGAACAGCTCGCCGGCGAAGAACTTCTTCTCCCCGGTGCGGTTGTTCACCAGCGGATAGCGGTTCCACTCCACCCATACGCCCTGGGCGTCCACGGCCACAATCTTGCCCAGGAACAGCTCCGCCGGCAGCCCGAACGGCTCCGGCCAGCGCTTGTCTCGCATCCGGAAGAACACCAGCTTGCCTACGTAACGCTCAAGATGCATCAGCGGTCTACCTCCCCGAGCACAATATCGATGCTGCCGATCACTGCCACCACGTCGGCGATCAGCCCGCCCTCCACCATCGCCGGCAGCGCGGCCAGGTTCACGAAGCTTGCCCCGCGCACCTTCACGCGCACCGGCTGGGCCGAGCCGTCGCTCACGACGTAGAACCCCAGCTCGCCCTTGCTGCCCTCGATCGCCGCATAGGCCTCGCCCGCTGGCGGCTTGATGCCCTCCGTCCAGTACTTGAAGTGGTGGATCAGCCCCTCGATGTCGCGCTCCACGTTGTCGCGCTTCGGCGGGGCGAAGTGCTCGCTGACCCACATCGTCGTCCCCGGCTCGGTCTGCTTGATCTTGTCCAGCGCCTGCACCACAAGCCGGCACGACTGGCGCATCTCCTCCATCCGCACCTGGTACCGCGAGTACACGTCGCCCTCGGGGAACACCGGCACGTCGAAGCTGAACTCCTCGAAGCGGCAGTAGGGGTTGTCCCGCCGCAGGTCCATGTCGATCCCGCAGGCGCGGAACAGCACCCCCATCAGCCCGTAGCTGATCGTCGTTCGCTGGTCGAGCACGCCCACGCCTTGGGTGCGCTTGGTCCATATCGGGTTCTTCGTCAGCAGGCCCTCGATCATGTCCACGGCCTTGGGGAAGTCCTTCGCCCAGGCCCGCACGCGCTCGTCGAACTCCGCGGGCACATCGGCCTGCAGCCCGCCGATGCGGATGTAGCTCGTCATCATCCGCTGGCCGCCGACCAGCTCGTAGAACTCGAGGATCTTCTCCCGCTCGCCCATCCCGTAGAAGAACAGGCTCTGCGCGCCGATGTCCATCCCGTGCGTGGCGATCCAGATCAGGTGGCTGATGCACCGCGTCAGCTCGTGCATCGCTACGCGGATGTAGCTCGCCCGCGCCGGCACCGGCAACCCGATCAGCTTCTCCACCGCCAGGCAGTAGGCCAGCTCGTTGTTGATCGGCGCCAGGTAATCCATCCGGCAGTAGTGCGTGATGTTCTTGGTGTAGTTGTGATACTCCGAGAGCTTCTCGATCCCCGTGTGCAGGTAGCCGATGTGCGGTACGCACTGCACCACCCGCTCGCCGTCCAGCTCAAGCACCAGTCGCAGCACGCCGTGCGTGCTGGGGTGCTGCGGCCCCATGTTCAGCACCATGTGCTTGCCCTGCACGTGCTCCTCTACGGTGAACTTCGCCATCGCTCGCTCACAACCCCAGGTTCACGTTGCGCGCCGAGTCCACCACCGTGCACCCCAGCTTCCACACGCGCTTCCCGTCAAAGGGGTAGTCCTTGCGCAGCGGATGCCCGTCCCAGCGGTCGGGCAGCACGATGCGCCGCAAGTCGGGATGCCCGCGGAAGCGGATGCCCATCAGGTCGTAGCACTCACGCTCGTGCCACAGCGCCGCCAGGTACACCCCGCTCACAGTGTCAACCTCCGGCAGCTCCTCCTCGCTGCCCGTATCCTCAAGGTCGCACTTCACCCTCAGGCGCTCGCACAGCTTGAGCGAGTACAGGTCGTACACCAGCTCGAACCGCGGCAGGCGCGGGGAGTAGTCCGCCGCCGTCATGTAGGTCAGCACGCCGAAGCCCAGCCGCTCGTCGTCGCGCAGCGCCGTCAGCACGTGCACGATGAGTTCCGGGGGCACCCGGGCGATGAGCGCGCCGTTCTCCACCCAGACACTCGAGGCGCGCTCGCCAAGCACCGCCTTCACCAGCACCTGCAGCTCGTCGAGCTTCACCATGCTTAGGTCCCGTCCATCCTGCCGGACGTCTCGGCGAAGGGGTTCTTGGCCACGCCCGTGCGTATGCGGTTCTGCAGCTTGACCAAGCCGTCCTGCAGCGCCTCGGGACGTGGCGGGCAGCCAGGAATGTAGATGTCCACGGGGATGATGTGGTCGATGCCGGGGACGATGCTGTAAGTCTGGAACACGCCGCCGCAACTGGCGCAGGCCCCCATGCTGAGCACCCACTTCGGGTGCGCCATCAGCTCGTAGAGCTCGCGCACCACCGGCGCCATCTTCCAGCTAAGGCGCCCGGAGACGATCATCAGGTCCGCCTGGCGCGGCGTGCCACGGAACACCTCCGCACCGAACCGCGACTGGTCGTACTTCGGCCCCATCGACGCCATCATCTCGATCGCGCAGCAGGCCAGTCCGAAGGACACCGGCCAGAGACTGTTCGTCTGGGCCAGTCGAAGCAGGTAGTCCAGCCGCGTCAGCAGGATCGGTACGTGCGGGTCAGGCTTCCAGCCGTCGATGTAGGGCCGCTTGTCGTCCATCGACGGGGCGTTTATCAGGCGCTTTGACGGGTCGGTCATTCGCTGCTCTCCCTGTCGCTGCTTTCCTCAGAAGCCCCGGCCTCCTCGTGCCCCCAATCAAGTACCCCGCGTTGCAATAGGTAAACGTAACCTACTACAAGAATGACTAGGAAAACGAGCATCTCGACGAACCAGAAGACTTGGAGGGACTCGGCCACGAAGCTGTGGCCGGCGATAGCCCACGGCACGAAGAACACCGTTTCAACGTCGAAGACGACGAACAGAATGCCGACAAGGTAGTAGTGGATGGGGTAACGGTCCAGGCTGTGCCCTTCGGTGCGGATCCCGCACTCATAGGGCTTGGTCCAGTCGTAGCTCTCCTTGCGCGGGCGGATCTGGCAGAGGTGGCTGACGACGACCATCGCCACGCCGGTGAACACCATCAGCCCGAAGTAGATCAGCAGCCCAAAATAGTCGGATAGCGCCATACGCAGCCTTCCTCCAACGGGCCCGGGGTAGAGTGCGGAGCCTTGCCGGGCAGGCCATCAGAGCCGGCGCATTATAGACCGTATCGTTCGCGGGTGGCAACCTGAAGCGGGGCCTAGCGCAGCGGCGGGGCAGGGGCGCCGCCGGGCACACCTACGGCTGCAGGCGCGCCCTCCGCCCGCGCCTGGGCAAGCTCGCTCAGCCCCAGGGCGTACATCGTGCCCAGGGCGCACAGGCTGACGACCAGGCTGCTGCCACCCTCGGAGAAGAACGGCAGCGTCAAGCCGGAGAGCGGCAGCGCGCCGGTGGTCGTGCCGATGTTGACCAGCCCCTGCAGGCAGACGTTCAACCCCAGGGCGGCGATCACCGTCCGGTTGAACGGGTCGCGGCTGAGCAGGGACATCCGCAAGCCGACCCAAGCCAGGCTCACGAACAGGAGGATCACCCCCATCCCCCCGATGTAGCCCATCTCCTCGACAATCACGGGGAAGACGAAGTCTTTCGTGCACAGCGGCAGGCGGTTCATCTTCTGCTCGCTCTTCAGAAAACCCCGCCCGAACAGCCTGCCCGCCGCGATGGCCCCGCGCGACTGCGTGATCTGGTAGCCCTCGCCCTCAACGTCGGCCCGCGGGTGCATCCAGGTATGCAGGCGCTCGAAAGCGTAGTCGAAACGGCTGGGGGCGACAGCGAACACCAGCAGCACTACCACACACAGCGCCGCGACGAACAAGACCAGGCTTTGCCAGCGAACTCCGGCGAGGATCATCGTGATAATCCCCGACCCGAGAACCACGCTCGCGGTGCCCAGGTCCGGCTGGATGACGGTCAGCCCGACGGCCAGGAGAACAGCCGCCCAGCAGCGCTTGGGCAGGTCCGGCCACATAGGGCGTCCGCTGGGCCTGATGGCCCCTGCAGCGGGCCGCCGGGGCCAGGTAATGCGTCCTCCCACACCAACGCGCGAGTCTGAGACCCCGCGCGCATCACGGTCCCCGTCCGGCCGCGGCTGCTGCCGCCACCAGCATAGAACCTGGGCGAGGTAGAGCGGCAGCGACAGCTTGAGCAGCTCGCTGGGCTGGAACGTGAAAAGGCCCACGTTCAGGCCGCGCGTTGCGCCCATGACCGTGACGCCGAGGGGCGACAGCTTGACCATGGCGACGAGTAGAAGGGAAAGGAAGAACACCACGGGGATGACGAAGCGCAGCCAGCGGCGGACGGGCCGGAATGTGCGGGTGAGCACGATGAAGCCGCCGGCGAGGACGATGCCCACCCCGGCGAACAGGAGCTGCCGGAAAAAGTCGTCATAGGGCGGGCGCTCCAGGGCGATGCGCAGGAAAACCGTGGTGGAGAAGGTCACCGCCAGGCCGCAGAACAGCAGGAGGCCTGCGACCACGAGCAGCCTATTGAGCCAGGCATTCAGCCGCCCGGCGTGCGAAGCGTCGCGCGCCACCCCGCGTGCTCTTAGCGCGAGTGTGCTCATCCCTTCACCTCAACCCTATCTCGGCGGTGAGCATCACCGCTCACCGCGAAAGCCTGCCCGGCCTAGAGAACGAGCCCGGCGACGATCGCCTTGAAATGATCGCCCCGCGCCTCATACCCGCTGTACTGGTCGAAGCTGGCGCAGCCCGGGGAGAGCAGCACGGTGCCGCCGCTCACCCTCACCGCCGCCAGCGCCTTCGGCACGGCGTCCTCCAAGCCCGCAGCGAACTCGTAACCATTATAGCCTGCCTCGCGCAGCGCCTGCTCGAAGCGCTCCGCCGCCTCGCCGATGAGCACGACGTGCACGGCCTTGCGCTTAACCCAGCCAGTCATCTCGCCCAGATCGGTCATCTTGTCGCGCCCGCCGAGGATCAAAGCGAGCGGCCCATCCATTGCTTTTAGCGCGGTGATCGTGGCCTCGGGGTTGGTAGCCTTCGAGTCGTTGTAGAACGCCACCCTGGCCTCCCGGCGGCAGAGCTCGATACGGTGCTCGTAGCCGGTGAACGTCGCCAGGCGCTCCGCCACGGTTTCGGGTGACACCCCGACGAGCAGTGCCGCGATGATCACCGCCAGCGCATTCTCCACGTTGTGCCAGCCGGGCAGCTTGATGCACTCCAGGGGGATCTCCCACTGCTCGGCGCCGAGGTCCACGTTGATCTGGCGGTTGGCGACCCATGCCCCGTGCAGGCGGTTGCCGGGCGTCGACCGGTACTGCAGGAACAGAGGGTCCTGGTTGGTAAACCGCTCGGGGGAGAACTCGGGGCACATCGCGTTGGTGACCACGAAGCTCCCGCGCTCCATCCTGTCCGTCATCCGCCGCTTGAGGCGGGCGTACTCAGTAATCGTGCCGTGGCGGTCCAGGTGATCCGGGGTGAGGTTCGTGAAGATTGCGATACGGGGCGCGAAGCGGTCCACCGCCTCAAGCTGGAAGCTCGACACCTCCAGGGCCACAAAGTCGTCCTGGGTGATAGTCCCTAGGTTGGCGATGAGCGGCATGCCGATGTTGCCGAGCACGTGGGTCGGTCCCAGCGCGGACAGCACGTGGCCCAGCATCTTCGTCGTGGTGGACTTGCCGTTGGTGCCGGTGACGGCGACGATGTAGCCGGGGCAGTAGCGATAGGCCAGCTCGAGCTCAGAGATCACCGGGATGCCGCGCTCCATCGCCGCGCGCACGCGGGGGTTCGCCAGCGGCACACCGGGGGATAACACCAGCGAGTCCAGGCGCGGGACTTGCTGGGAGATCTCCTCATCGAAGGCGAATTCGAACCGTCCGGCGGCCTCGGTCCGGTACGCGGTGCGCTGCTCCTCATGCACGCCGTCCACCAGCACGACAGGATTGACGAGGTGCGGCAGCAGGAACTCGACGCACGCGCGCCCGGTACGTCCGTAGCCGTATACGCCAACCCGCCGCCCAAGCCACTCGTTCATTGCTGCTGACCAGACCAACCCAGGTGCGTCAGATCCTAGCGCACTCGCCGCCGGTACAGCGCAGTAAGCACTGCCAGCAGAAGAATCGGCACCGCGCCCGCCGCGATGCCCGCCTCCACGCCGATGCGCAGCCACGCCAGTGCGGCAACGCACCCGAGCAGCTGGAGGCCGGCGAAGGTGAGCACAACCGTCTTTTCGCTCCATCCGGCGAGCTCGAAGTGATGGTGCAACGGCGACATGAGCAGCACGCGCCGTCCGGTGAGGCGGAAGCTGACCACCTGGGCCATCACCGAGACGACTTCGGCTACCCAGACGCATGCGGCCAGCCCGAGGAACAGCCACCAGCCGCGGCCCAGGAACAGCCCGGCAACAAGCCCGCCGGCGGCCAGCGCCCCGCTGTCTCCGAGATAGAGCAAGGCCGGCGGCCAGTTGAACACGAGGAACGCCGCCAGCACGCCGAAGCCGACGGCTGCGGGAAGCGCCAGAGGATCCTCGTGATCGAGCAGGGCGAAGAACGCCCCGGCGATGATAACGAGCGTGGTGAGGGAGAGCAGCCCGTCGAGCCCGTCGGTGAAGTTGGCGCCGTTGAGCGCTCCGAGCCAGACGAACAGACCCACGGGGTAGTACACCCAAGGTGAGGCGAACACGGGCCAGGGCAGGGAGTGCGCCGTGAGCGCCGATGCCGCCGCCCAGTCTTGGAAGTATGCGCTGAGGAAGTAGAGCAGCCCGAGCCCGACGGCGATCATCACCGGGAACTTGAACCGCGCCCTCAAGCCGGCGGTCCCGCGCACCACCTTGCGGCGGTCGTCAATCCAGCCCAGCAGCCCCATCAGCCCCGCCGCCCAGCATACCCAGACGCCGAGCCGCAGGCTGGGCGCGCCTTCCTCAGCGAAGGGCGCCGCGATGCAGCCGGCGATCAGCAGCAATCCGGCAAGCACGATACCCGCGCCGGTCGGCACGCGGCCCTTCAGCCTGTGGTGCTCGGGGCCGTCGTCGCGGAAGCGCTGGGCCATGCGCCCACCCAGAAACCGGCGATATAGAAGGAAGGCTAGGCCTGAAACTAGGGCGCTGGCGAGGGCGATGTACCAAGGGTTGATGCCCATCACTCGTTGGTGACCCCGCTAAGCAGGTCATTCACGATGCGCTCGAGGTGGAGCGCGCGGGAACCCTTGATAAGCACAACCGTGGGCTCCTCGGCCTGCTGGAGGTGGTTAAGGATCAGCGCGGAGAGCTTCACCGCGGCCTTATCGTCGAGTATGACCATCTCCTCACCGCGCCCGCCTGGCCTGCCGTTCGCGGGAGCGCCGAACCGGCCCTCATTCTTCTCCGCGAACTCGTCGGTCTCCAGACCGCCGTGACCCTCGACATAGAAGAGCTCCAGGTTCTCGCCGCCCTCCACTTCGTTCACCGCGTTCATGCGCGGGCCCACGGCGTAGACGGCGTCGAACGGCAGATTAAGCGCGGTGATCGCCAGCTGCCGGTGCAGCAGCGTCTCATACTTGCCCAGCTCGAGCATGTCGCCGAGGATCAGCACCTTGCGGTACCTGCGCGGGATAGAGAGCATCAGCTCCAGGGTGTCGCGCACCGAGGCCGGCGAGCTGTTGTAGCAGTCGTCGATGAGGAACAGCTCGTCGCGCAGGTGAAATAGGTTCATCCGCTGCGGCGCGGGAAGCAGCCCCGGCACGGCGTCGGTGATCTCCTTGAGCTCCATGCCAAGGCGGAGGGCGATGGACGCGGCGGCCGTCAGGTTTTCCACGGCTCCCCTGCCCAGGAGCGGCAGCTCAACACGCCTGCGCTCTTCCCCCGCGCATAGTGTGAACGCCGCGCCGTCCATCCCGCGCATCTGCACGTCCTCCACCCACACGTCGGGCGCGGGCAGGTCGGACGGAGCGCCCTCCGTGGCCGTCGGCGGCGCGAACGGCGGAATCCCGCCCGCCGCATAGATCGCCTCGGAGTCAAAGAAGCGGATGTCAAAGGCCACGCCTCCCCGCTCCTTGACACGTAGCTCGTCAATCGTGGACAGCACGTTGTTGTCGCCGCGGTTGAGGATGATCGTCCCTCCCGGCTTCATGCCGTCGGCGATCTCGCTCTTCGCCTTGTACACCTCTTCAAACGACCCCAGGCGCCCGACGTGGCTTCCAGCGGTGTTGGTGATGATCGCCAGGTCCGGGTGGGCGATGCGCGAGAGCAGGCTGATCTCGCCGCGGGCGCGCATCGCCATCTCCACCACGACGAGCTTCGTCCGAGGCGTGATGCGCGACAGCGCTAGCGGCACGCCGATCTCGTTGTTGAAGTTCTTCTCCGTCCCCACCGTCGGCCAGCGCGTGGACAACAGCTGGATGAGAGTCTCCTTGGTGCCCGTCTTGCCCACCGACCCGGTGATGCCGATTACCTGCACGTCGAACTGCTTGCGGAACCACTCGCCGACCTTCTGCAGGGCTACCAGCGTGTGCCGCACCTCGATGATGCACACCGACTCCAGGTCAGCGTGGCCGCCGTAGCCGCCGTGGCTGGAGCGATCCCTGATCCAGCTGATGATCTCGTGCACCTGGTGGTGCCCGGCGCGAACGAGGGCCGCCACTGCTCCCTTGCTGATCGCATCGATGACGTACTGGTGGCCGTCGCGCGTTTGGCCCATCAAGGGCACGAACAGCGTCCGCCCGCTGACGTAGCGGCTGTCGATGCAGTAGTTCGTGAACGTAGTTTCGGGGTCGCCGTGAATCAGCCTTCCGCCGATTGTGGACAAGATATCAGCGATCCTGAAAGTAGTCGTCGTCGACATTTTCGCCTGCCTACTACCAATATCAGGGCCCGCCACCGGTGCCTTTACACCCTCCGCGCGGCCCAGCCTACATCCCATTATAGAGTACGCCGGAACCGCGGCATGCCCTTCCAACTGCAGTATGACGACGGGAAGCCGCCGCCTGTTCCAGAATTCACTCAGACTAGGCCGATTCGCTGCCGGCGAAGTACGCCTGCACCTCCTCCACGTCTGAGAAGTGGATCGTCCGGTCACTGAGTATCTGATAGTCCTCGTGCCCCTTCCCGGCGATCAGCACCACGTCGCCCCGGCGCGCCTCGCTCAGTGCCAGGCGAATCGCGCGGCGGCGGTCGCTCTCACGTGTGGTGGGGCAGCCGTCGGCGCTGATCCCGGAGAAGATCTTGTCCAGGATCGCCTCGGGGTCCTCGCTGCGCGGGTTGTCGCTGGTCACGATGACCATGTCGCTGCCCTGCTGCGCGGCGGCGGCCATCAGCGGGCGCTTCGCCCGGTCACGGTCGCCCCCGCCGCCGAAGACGGTGATGATCCGCCCGCCCGGCGGGCGCAGGCCGTCAAGCGCGATCAGCACATTGCGCAGCGCGTCCGGGGTATGGGCGTAGTCCACGTAGACATGGACGCCGCGCTCGTTGGGCACTCGCTCCAGCCGCCCGGGCACGCTGCCGAACTCGGGCAGCGCGCGCTCGATCTCGTCCAGGCTGAGCCCCTCGAGCAGCGCGACGCCGATTGCCGCGGCGCAGTTGTAGGCGTTGAACCCGCCAGCCAGCTGCGAGTGCATGCGCCCGACGTTGACGTGCCGCTCCAGGACCTCGGGCCAGACGCCGTTCTTGATCACCAGATCCCATGAAAGACCCGCGGGGGTGCTCTCGACATCCCTCAGGATCAGGTTGAACTCTGCGCCGCTGCCGTAAACGACCGTGATGCCCTGGAAGCGCTCGATCAGCTCGCCGCCCGTCACGTCGTCGCCGTTGATCACCGCGTAGCCGCCCGACATAGCCAAGTACCTGGTGAACAGCAGTGCCTTCGCCTCGCGGTAGGCCTCGGCTGTCCCGTGGTAGTCGAAGTGGTCCTGCGTCAGGTTGGTGAACACGCCGCCGGCGAATTCCACACCCGCCACGCGCTCCTGCGCCAGGGCATGGCTCGACACCTCCATCACCAGATGCGTCGCACCGTCATCCGCCAAAGCGCGCATCGACTGCTGCAGCGCCCAGGCGTCCGGCGTAGTCAAGCCGCGCTGCTCGAACTCGCTGCTTCCCGGCTTGAGCAGGCCGAGCGTGCCCAAGGCCGCCGCCCGCCGCCCACCAGCATTGAGCAAATGGCGGATCAGCAGCACGGTCGTGGTCTTGCCATTGGTGCCCGTCACGCCAATCACGCGCAGGCGACGGCTGGGCTGCCCACTGAGCCGCGAGCAAAGCTCAGCGTATACGGCCCGCGTATCGGTGACGCGTACGAAGCTGCCCACCGCTTCAGGCAGGATTGGCCGGCTCTGGACGACAACCGTCGCTCCGGCGTTGAGCGCGGCGTCGATGAACTGATGCCCGTCGGCCTTGGTTCCCGGGATAGCGACGAAGATCGACCCCGGAGCAACCTGGCGGCTGTCGGATGTGACCGCCACGACCTCCATGTCGGGGTAGACGTTGCTCAAGTCCAGCGCGTCGATGCCGTCCAGCAGCTCGTCAAGCCGCATTGCCGGACCCCCCGAGGACGACCTGGTCGAGATACGAGATGCGGTCGCACACCGCCTTGAAAACCGGGGCCGCCACCTGCCCGCCGTAATACTGCCCTTTGGGCCGCCCGAGCACAACGAGCACGACCATCTGTGGCGCCTCCGCCGGGAAGAAGCCGCAGAAGCTCGCCGTGTATGCGCCGGTCAGGTATCCCCCGTAGGGCGAAGGCACCTGCGCCGTGCCCGTCTTGCCTGCCGCTGTGCACCGCTCCAGCCTGGCCGCCTTGCCCGTGCCGTGCGGGTCCTGGACTACATCAGCCAGCCAGCGCCTTACTTCTTCACATGTCTTCTCTGACAGGACGCGCTCGCCAAGAGGGTCCTGCACCGCCATCGGACGCGCGGATGCGCCCGCCGGCTCCTCCGCCGCCCGCGCCACCTGGCCGGCGAGCAGGCTAGCCGCCCCGCCAGCCGTGCCGCTGTCCGCGTCCATCACCTTCTCCCCGGCAGGCAGGCTTTGCGTCTGCGGCTGCATCTGCTGCGCGTGAGCCTCAGCCTGATTGAGCACGAGCGTCGGCCGCACGAGGTATCCCCCGTTGGCGATCACGCAGAACGCCCGGGCGAGCTGCAGCGGCGTCACCGACAGCCCCTGCCCGAAGCCGCTGCAGGCGACCGTCCGCCGCGGCCAGCTCACGCGCCCGTTGAGCCGCCGCTCCTCGTCCTGGCACGGGTGGCGGCCCTTCGACTCCGCAGGTAGCTCGACCCCCGTCTTCTCGAAGAAGCCCATGGCGCGGTAGCAGTCGAACACGCGGTCCTGTCCCAGGGACAGCGCCACCCGCGCCATGCCGACGTTGCTGCTGCGCACGATGATGTCGCGGATCGGCACCCCGTCGTTTCCTCCCACGAAGTGCCCGGACTCGGCCTCCCGCAACGGCTTGCCGTCGATCGTCAGCTCGCGGTTGCACACGAAGCGCTCCGTTGGGTCCAGCCAGCCGCGATCGAGAGCGTAGGCCGCGACGAGGGGCTTCACCGTGCTCCCCGGCTCGAAGACGAGCTGCATCAGCGGGTTGGACTCCACCCCGATCCGCCCCTGCACGTACTCGTTGGGGTCGTAGGTCGGCGAGGTCGCCGCCCCCAGCACGCCGCCCGTCTTGGGGTCCAGCACCAGGATGCACCCCCACTTCGCCTGCGTGCGGCTCACCGCCCGCCGCAGCTCATCCTCGCAGATCATCTGGATCGCCTGGTCGAGCGTCGTAGTCAGGGGCTCGCCGTCGCTCTTCGGCCGACATTCGAGCACCGAGCCCGGGAGGCGCTTGCGGCTGGCGTCCTTGCGATAGACAACCTTGCCGTCAGTCCCGGCGAGCGTCTTTTCGAACCAGCACTCCAGGCCTCCACGATGCACGGGCTGGGGGCCAACGAAGCCCACCGTGACCGCCGCCCCGCGGTCGCCCTGGGGGTAGAACCGCTCGTAGTAGTAGCGCGTATACACGCCGCCCAGGTGCTGGCGGTCAATCTCCAGCGCCAGCGAAACAGGTAGGGCGCGCGCCACGACCAGCCCGTGCCCCGTGAATGCCTCGATCCACTGCTGGAGGCTCTCCGGACGTTGATGGAGCAGCGCGCCCAGCTGCGATGCGACTAGGTCGATCTGACTAACCCGCCCTGGGTCTACAACTACCTCGGCCACCTTGCGATTGCCAGCCAGCAGCAACCCATCGCGGAAGTAGATCTCGCCGCGCTTGCCCTTCGGGAACTCGAAGCTGTGCCAATGGCGATCGACGATCGCCGTGTAGAAGCTGCGCGTTTCCTCGTTGAACTGCAGGGAAAAAAGGTGGGCGGCCAGAATGGCCGCCCCGAGGAGGAAGGCGGAGAAAACTAAGCTAGCACGGACAACCTGCCCTATGTAAGCCGCACGTTCGGTCATCGCCCATCGGTTCCTGACCCGTACGCCTCAACGGGCAATCTCGATCACCTCCCGGCTCAACGGGTAGAGCTGCTCGATCAGGTCCACGCCCGTTGGGTCAGGGATGTTAGTTAACGTAACGAACTTCACGCGCGCCGGACGCACGGCTTCGGCGGCCGACACCTTGCCGCCTGCAAGTACCGCAGCCTCGCGCTGCATGTTGTCCTGCACCGCCTCGGTCATCGCCTGGTCGAGGCCGGCCAGCGCGGCGCTGCTTTCCTGCTTGGCATAGGCCAGCCGCGCCGTGTCAGCGCTGTAGAACCCCAGCGCCGATACGCTGGCGAGCAGGACGAACAGGCCGCTGATAATGCCTACCTTGAAGCCCAGCAGGCGGATGGGGGCTGCCAGCCGCCGTCGCAGGATGCGCCGCCGGGCAAGGCGGTCAATCAGACTCAGGTGCCTGCGGTGCTTGAACTGCGCCGAAAGCACGACGTACTCCCCATATTGGTACACCCGGTCCTGGTTCATCCTAGGATCGAGCCGCGGCACGGACATCGCGACTAGCCCTCCTGATTCCTTTCTATCTCAACCTTCATGAACAACCTCAGCTTCGCCGAGCGGCTTCGTGGATTGCGCCGCCGCTCCGCGTCGGTAGGCCTCACCACGCCGCCTACCCGGCTCAACCGCCACGCCCCGGTCCGCCCGTGCGTGTACGGCTTCAGCCCCTCTTTCACGACCCGCTCCTCAAGCCCGTGATAGGCAATCACCGCCAGCCGGCCACCGGGCCTTAGCACCCGCGCCGCCTGCGGCAGCACCGCCCTAAGCTGCTCCATCTCGCCGTTCACCTCGATGCGCAACGCCTGAAAGGTGCGCGTCGCGGGATGGGTGCGCCCGCGTCTGCCGGGCACGGCCTGAGCAACGATTCCTGCGAATTCCAAGGTGCCCGCGATCCGCCCGCGCTTGCGGCGCTGGATGATCGCCTCCACGATGCGCCTGGCATGCCGCTCCTCGCCGTATTCCCGGAGCACGCGGTAAAGCTCCTCCGGCGAATAGCCGTTCACTATGTCCGCGGCGGTCAGCGCGCCCCGCCGGTCCGCGCGCATGTCAAGCGGCCCATCGTGCATGAAACTGAAACCCCGCTCCGGGTCGTCAAGCTGGTCAGAGGACAGGCCGAGGTCCAGGAGGATCATGTCCGCTCCTTCAAGGCCAACCCTTTCAACAACCCTCTCTAGCTCCGTAAACGCTGTGTGTACAAGGTGTACAACCACTCCTTGCACTCCCGTGCATGCCACCGTGACCCCGGCCTGTCGGAGAGATTGCTCATCTCGGTCAATCCCTATTGCTATGCCGCCGGGACTAATTCGGCTGAGCACCGCGCTGAGGTGCCCGGCCGAGCCCACGGTCCCGTCCACGAACACCATGCCGGGACCCGGAGCGAGAGCTTCGATCACCTCTTGTAAAAGTACCGGCTCGTGATGGCCCGGGGAGTGCCCCGCCATCACCCCTGCGCCCGGCCGCTTCCCTCATCGCCGGGCTGCCCATCCTGCGCGGAGGGATTCATAGGAGGAGGCGTGCCTCCAAACAATCTGTCGAAGCCTCCCGCCTCCTCCCAACGCGCACAGTCAGCTAAGTGATGCTTAGTCGCCCACAGCTCGGCATACTCCCCGCAACCCAGCCAAACCACGTCGCTGTAGAGGTCCACCGCGTCGCGTAGGCCCTTCGGGATCGTCAGCCGCCCCTGGGCATCGAAGTCCAGCTCGACCATGTTGCTGTAGAAGTAGCGCCTGTCCCGCTGCAGCTTGGGGTCGAAGAAATTCCGCGTCCCTTCTTCGCTGTCAAAGGACAGGCGCCGCGCCACGAACCCCAGCAGCTTCTCCAGCTTGTCCGGGGCGAAAACGATCAGGTGGTCATTCCACTTCAGCAGCGCCACAACCGGGCCGAACTTCTCGCGATGCCGCTGCGCAAGGCCGACGCGCCCCTTCGCGTCTACCGAGGTCTCGTGCCGCCAGTCGAACATCGCAGGGGGATGGTATCACGATTTGGGAATCGTGTCTACCCTCTGGCGCGAAAGTTTTCTCTGCTCCCACAGCAGCTACGATGAGACAAGCAGTCAATCGAGATCTTACATGTCTTAGGGATTATACTATACAAATCAGTGTACAAAGATACTGCCTATCATCGATATAGCTAGTCGTATGTATAGTTATGAAATGATCAACTTGCGGTCGCCGCCAGGCTGGGAGCCGCAGTAGCCCTTCGGCAGCTGGGAGAGCTACCACTCCCCCTAAACGCACCGGGAGCACCGGCATCCTTGCGGCATTCATCCACGGCCAGAGACGGCCGCGCTCCGTTGTAGGGGCGGCTCGCGAG